>Ga0206123_10004241_pt1 | contig 11344 bp, 12 predicted proteins | sample Helgoland_Spring_2_FD_160086 | JGI IMG/M metagenome (GOLD analysis project Ga0206123, IMG submission 160086) | Pelagic subsurface seawater microbial communities from Kabeltonne, Helgoland, North Sea - Helgoland_Spring_Bloom_20160316_1 | ecosystem: Environmental > Aquatic > Marine > Epipelagic ... | reverse complement strand
GCAGAAGCCCTTCGCAACAAAGGGGCATTCTTCGACGCGACCATGATGACCCTCGAAGATAAATTCCGCAATGCGATGCAACTCAACGATACGCTCGCTACGGAACAGATTCGTGAAGAGGCCATGACGCTAATAGATAGCCAGACGAAAATGACGCTTGACTTTGCGAAGAAGAATGATATTCTCGGTGCAGCCATCATTTTAAGCGGAAACACAAGCAGTTACGATCTAGAAGATTTTGTTGCAGTTCGCGATCAGATCAGCGCTGAATACCACAATTCGCCTGATTTCATAAAATTATCGGAAAAAATAGTAGCCCTCGAAAAATCGTCCGTAGGTGCAACGTTTACAGACTTTAGCCAAGCCACACCAGAGGGTGAAATGCTTAGTTTATTAAGCGTTGAAGGAACGCTCAAACTGATCGATTTTTGGGCATCGTGGTGTAAACCTTGTCGTGCGGCAAACCCAGCGCTCGTAGGTCTATACGACGCATACAAAGAGCGCGGATTCAACATCATTGGTGTGAGTCTAGACCGCGATAAGGATGCTTGGATTAAAGGCATCGCTGAAGACGGTTTGCAATGGCCACAAGTCAGCGATTTGAACTACTGGCAAAATGAAATTTCTACCTTTTACGGTATCCAATTCATTCCACAGAATTTACTCATTGATGAAAATGGGATAATTGTTGGTAAGAATATGGAACCCGAAGCATTGGCGCAATATCTAGAAGCAAACCTCTAGGATAACCCCTTACGTCTTCGAAGTACCCATTCTACGAAGGCACACAATAAGAACGCTCCCCAATACCACCACACGGTGTGTTGGGGAGTTTTTTTTGTTCGAACCATAGATTGTCCCTCCAGCTCCCAATCAGCAAGTGCAGATCGCAACGAACTTAAATCGTTAGCACGCCACACTTCTTCTTTAGAATAACGGTCCCAGAGCGCTTTGTTATAGGGCCTATGGAGCTCTATGGAAGAAGGTAGAACGGTAAGGGTATTCCGCCAATCGTATTGTTGACCCAAAGCTTTTGCGTTGATTTCTAACGTATACTCTCCGGCTGTAGCAATGGAGGTAGACAGAGTATAGCCATTACCGGCTATTGATAGGGGTTGCGGCACATCGAACGTTTCTTCTCCGCGTGTGATTTTCATGGAAACATCCGCAGGAAGTGCTTGCGATAAATTATTCACGATACTGACTACCCATTCCGCTTTTTGGTTTTGATAAACGCGTATAGGTCCGGTAACACGCAATTCGTCTGGTCTTGCGTCGCGAAGCAAGCCTTTAATAATCCCTGCAAACACAGCGCGCGTTTCTGGGTAGGCGAGACTATTTTGGTACCAATTTATTCCTCTACCGTTCCAATTTACGCCTTCCCTCAGCAGGTTAACCAACTTTTTATCTCGCTTGCGAATAGTATAGTATTCAGGTGCTCCTAGCGCACCAATCCTTTCCGGCGTTTTCAGTCTTACAGCAACACCTTGGGGAGGATCATTACTAGAATCCAACCAAAGAATTGGCTTTTCAAGACGCGCATCTAATTGTTCAAACACTGCCTCTCCTCCTCCAATGGCTACTGTGGGAAGTGGTTTTAATTGGGTTTTTGCCTCATCCCAAGTGAGTAAGTGGTAACTAAAGCCTAACTCTTTAGACAGTCTAGTCACCATTCCTACGTGCGGATGCGGGTACGGCGTGATAATTTGAATCGTATTGAAATAGGGAACGACCTCTATAGTCTGTTCGACCACATCTTTAACCCCATTGCGTTCGGCTTGGACGAAAAGTACGTAAGTTCCTGGGCGATCAGGTGCTGTTATCGTTCCCTCCTCTCCATTGCTAGATGCACCATTAAACGTTGACCTAACATTAGTACCCTCGGTAGAAATTCTTATGCTAAAATTGAAACGTGAGCCCGCTTCTACCCGTTCTGGGACAACGATATTATTGATAAGCGGCGGACTTTGTAGTGCATTGGCCTCCAATAAAACTGATCCTATGGGTCCCGTTCCTTCCTGATTATCTATGTGCCCATCGCCTACATAGACCCATGGGAGCTCGTCGTTTCCTTCTTGCGGGGAGTTGAAATCGGAAATCACCCATTTGATCGGTGCTTTTTTTTCAAAATCGAGCAGTACTTCCAAAATCCCATTAACCGGGGACTTTAATGAGCTCGAGGAATCTATTCGTAATGAAATTAGTTGCGGTTGTTCTAGGAGCACCTGCTCTTCTCGCTCTGGTGCGAGCAATGCAAAGAAGAGCGTTCCAATCCATCCAAAACGAAGAAAGGCCAACGCCCAGTAGGGCGTTGACCTCCATTTATAAAAATACGTATACCACGCAACAGCAACACCCGAAATAAGGGCCAGAATTGCAGCGGTAAAAAGTGTCATCAGGTAAGCATTCCACCACAGACGTTCATCACTTGACCAGTAATGTAACCGCTCATATCAGAAGCCAAGAAAAGACATGCATTGGCTACATCCTCTGCGGATCCACCACGCTTCAAAGGAATCCCGTCTCTCCATTGCTGAACGGTTTTTTCATCTAAAACAGCAGTCATTTCTGTTTCGATAAAGCCTGGAGCTATGGCATTACAACGAATGTTGCGTGACCCTAACTCAAGGGCAACAGACTTGGTAAAACCAATAATCCCTGCTTTTGAGGCAGCATAATTGGCTTGACCAGCATTACCCTTCACTCCTACTACGGAGCTAATGTTTACAATAGAACCAGAGCGCTGCTTCAAGAACGTACGCTGTACGGCCTTAGTCATGTTAAATACTGAGTTTAGATTTACTTCGATTACTCGATTGAAATCTTCTTCAGTCATGCGCATCAACAGCGTATCCTTCGTAATTCCGGCGTTATTTACTACGATATGAACACCACCGAAGTCTTCCACAACCTGAGCCACTAAGGCTTCAGCATCTTCCATTTTTGAAGCATCAGAACGGTAGCCTTTGACTTGTGTACCGTACTGCTGGAGTTCTTGTTCTAACGCTTGTCCTTTTTCGACTGAACTTAAAAACGTGAAGGCGACATTTGCGCCCTGCTTTGCAAAGGTCTCTGCGATTCCTTTACCAATTCCCTTTGACGCACCCGTAATAATGGCGGTCTTTCCAGAAAGTAAACCCATAATTATTCTTTAATAGCGGTTTTATTCGGCAGCAAACCTACGGCAATTCCTTCTTTGTATGCAACAATGAAGGCTTTTTCAAAACCAATGTTTACCACCTTTTCTAAATATAATTGTGCTTCGGGAAGACTCGTAAAGCTACCAAGGAGAATGCGTTGAACGCCATCATCATCTTGCACTTTTAACTCACCTAAACCAGAACTTAATATACTGTAATCTAACTCATTAAAAGCCCCTACTTGAATAGAATATTCAATACCGAATGTAGGTTGTAAGGTGGTATCCTTTAAGGAACCGTCCTTCCACATTTCCACTTTTATGGCACTTAATTCTTCTGCGGATGGCGCGCTAAATTTCCAAAGCCAGACCAAGGCTACGAGCAATACGCCGATTACTAAAAAGGGCCAACGTGCACTATTTACACTGCTATCCTGCTGCTCAAGCTGTAAGCGTAAACTTTTGTTTTCTGCTTCGAGCTTCGAAATGCGTTCCTTAGTTTTTGGTGATAGAAATTCCATAGTAAGACGAAGGTCGTAAAAATTAAATTGCGTTAGAGCGGTGCAACCAAGATTCCTATTAACGTACCAATCATAAAAAGTATGGTCTGAATCACGAATCCTATGTTGTTTAAAATGACCAAGGCCCAGTGCATTTCCCCAAAGCGCTTCCACGTTAGGGGCGGTTTGCTCACGGGTTCCTTCATCCCCTCTTCGTGTGCTTTTTGCGCCTGGCTTTTTACCGCATAAGGTGCATTACAGTGCAGACACGTATGACTGTATTTATCACCCATCAACTCTACAGCGTACCAAGCAGTACAAGAAGGACATTTCACCTGTTTCATTCAAACAAAGGTAGCGGTTCGTAGGAATAAAAAAGCCGCTCCCATTGGAAGCGGCTCTATTCCTTTATACATGCATCTATTTACCTAATAGTTTCGCCATTGCAGTTCCAAGATCTGCCGGTGAGTCAACTACTGTGATACCGCAATCGCGCAGAATCGCTTTCTTCGCTGCAGCAGTATCTTCAGCACCACCTACGATAGCACCTGCGTGCCCCATGGTACGTCCCGCTGGAGCAGTTTCACCTGCGATAAAGGCAACTACTGGCTTGGTGCCGTGCTCTTTAATCCAAAGACCTGCCTCTGCTTCAAGTTGTCCGCCAATTTCACCAATCATAATGATTCCTTCGGTTTCATCGTCGTGCATTAAAAGCTCAACAGCTTCTTTCGTCGTTGTACCGATGATGGGATCACCACCAATACCAATGGCTGTTGTCTGACCCAGACCTGCCTTAGTGCACTGATCAACTGCTTCATACGTCAGTGTACCCGACTTACTTACAATACCCACGGTGCCCTTATTGAAGATAAAACCAGGCATAATACCCACTTTTGCTTCTCCTGCAGTCATAACGCCAGGACAGTTCGGACCAATAAGTGTACAATCTTTATCGCTCAAATACGATTTCACTTTGACCATATCCGCAACTGGAATACCTTCAGTGATACAGATGATTACTTTGATACCTGCTTCAGCAGCTTCCATAATACCATCAGCGGCAAAGGCTGGTGGTATAAAAATGATAGATGTATCTGCAGCCGCTTTTTCAACAGCTTCAGCAACGGTATTAAACACTGGACGGTCAAGGTGCGTCATTCCTCCCTTACCAGGAGTAACTCCACCGACCACGTTTGTGCCGTATTCAATCATTTGAGTGGCATGAAACGTTCCTTCTTTACCCGTAAATCCTTGGACAATAATATTTGAGTCTTTGTTGACTAATACGCTCATGTAGATGGTTTTTCTGTGAGTTTGCCACAAAGGTACTACCCAAGCTTGAATGGATTTCCCTTCTTTTCAAATTTCTTTACTCATTACTAATCGACGTATCTTTGTCCAATGCTTAGAGACGATATCATTTGTGCGCTGTCAACACCACAAGGCGTTGGTGCATTAGCAATAGTTAGAGTAAGTGGGGCCAATTCCGCCGCACTGCTCACCCCCTATTTCATCTCTAAACGCATCCAGAAATCGGGATTAGAATCCCACCGTGCGTTTTTCGGCGATTACAGCATCGACGGCGAACACATTGACGAAGTGCTTATCACCTACTTCGAAGAAGGAAAGAGCTTCACTGGTGAAGAGAGCTTTGAAATTTCCTGCCACGGCTCTCCGTACATCGTCAGCCGCATCATGGAAAGCTTGCTCGAAGGTGGAGCGCGATTGGCAGATCCAGGAGAATACACCATGCGTGCCTTCATGAACGGTCGCATGGACCTCGCACAAGCAGAAGCAGTGGCCGATTTGATTCATGCCGAAAACAAAACCATGCACGATGTGGCCTTGCGCCAACTTAAAGGAGGCTTCTCAAATGAAATTACTGCCTTTAGAGAAGAACTAGTACACTTCGCTTCTATGATCGAGCTAGAATTGGATTTTAGCGAGGAGGATGTGGAATTCGCATCACGAGCAGACCTATTGAAAATGTTGCATTCGCTCAAAACTAATGTGAGCAACCTCATAGATAGCTTCAAATACGGAAATGCCCTGAAGAAAGGAATTGCCACGGCCATCCTCGGTGCTCCAAATGCTGGAAAGTCTACCCTACTCAATGCTCTACTTGGTGAAGATCGCGCCATCGTTAGTTCCATTGCGGGTACCACGCGAGATACCGTTGAAGACACCTTCAACTACGGCGGCCTTACTTTCCGCTTAATTGATACCGCAGGTATTCGTGAAACCGAAGATTATGTCGAGAAAATTGGCATCCAAAAGGCGTTCGAGCAAGCTGAAAAAGCAGATGTTATTTTCTACCTAATTGACGCTACAAACGTCGAAGCAGATCTAGAACAACGCATTGCATATTTGGAACAATCCGCTCCTCAAGCAGAATTGTTCTTGTGCATTAATAAATCTGATCAAGCAGATACGACAGAAATTCTATCAAGATTGAAGGGTTCGAAGCGCCAGATATTCGAAATAGCAGCAAAAACCAAAGACGGACTATCGGAGCTTTTGTCCGCATTAAAAGAAGCAACCGCTTGGACCTCGCACAGCGCCTCTCAAACGATCGTAACTAATGCACGTCACGCCGATGCTTTACGCAGGACCTCTTTGGCGCTAGACAAAGGTATCGAAGCAGTAGAACTAAGCATACCTGGAGATTTGTTGGCTCAGGACTTGCGATTGGCGCTCGATGGATTGGGTGAAATCACCGGTACAATATCTACCGACGACCTGCTCGCTAACATCTTCAGCAAGTTCTGTATTGGGAAGTAAGTATTCATCTATTTAACCCCAAAATTGTTAACTTGTTTCACAAACCAATGAATTTGAACAATGCAGTTCTGTACCTACGGCTATGGTCTGATAATCTACAGGGTTAGTTCCTCATTGCTGGATATTCAAAATCTGTTGAATTCAAACAATGGTGACACATCCAAAGTAGAACGGATATTGATGGATATGCATAAAATGAAAAGAAACGGTTTAGAACATTACCATTGGAATAGTCACCCTAGGTTTTTTTTCCATCGATTAGATGAACAGTTAAAAATAATTTTTCGAAAAAAAGGCAGACGGTATAATTTCAATTACCGTGAAATCAATGATACTTTGACACTGTTCCCGTTAATCGAATTCACCCCATTAGAGCAAACATTGCCTAAAGGTGTGTTCAGGGTAGATTATATTCAAGGACCATTGGTGATACAAAATGGAACACTCCTATCAGACATTAAGGGATTGCGATGGTTGAATAATCCGTTTGATCAAGATCTAATACAATTCAATCCAAATAAGGTTTTATTGCGTGAAGACAACCAAATCATACATCGAGAATTTGTAATAAATGACACCGAAGGAATACAACGAACTTGATGAAAAAAGGAAAATAGATATCGCATGGTTCTTATGGGAATCGTATGTAAATCTTGATGCACCTACGTACAATGAACCATTTCACTTTATGATATACGGCTCTAAAAGGTTACTTGTGAACGCAAAGAATATTCATCGAAGAGACCAGAAATTATTCGAAGACAATATACTTCAAAGGCTAGACCCCGATTCCGTCCCAAATACAAAGGAAAAACTTTTTCCCATAGAAGCATTAAAGCGACCATTTGAATGTGCAGAAACTGTCGTAATTCAAAAAGACATCCCACTTCAAAGATTTCCTTGGATTGACTTTAAAATTTCAGAAAATCAAATTTTGAAGATATCGTTAGAAAATCCATATAATGTTTGCAGCTTTTGGGGTATTCCTTGTATTCATCCATTTGAAAACTTTGTAATCGAACTTCCTGCACAGTATTTACAACAAAAGAAGTCCTAACGCAGATCTGCTGAATCATCTCAAAGAAACGCATCGAAGAATTTCGGGATAATGGATTAACTCTTTATTTATAATCTAAACAGATGGAGGGCTTGGCCTTAATTCATTTTCCAATTGATATCTTTATTTCGTGACCAATTATTCTTAAAAACTACAGCACAGTGCACAAACCAAAAACAATGATTTCTCAAATGAGTAAACTCTTTACAGATGATAGGATTGTAATGACCATTATCATTCTCAACGCAACATTATTTATTGCACTTGACCTTAATCCAGATTTATCAAATGAAATTGGGGCTTGGATTAATTGGATAGACTTTGCCTGTGTCGTTTTTTTCATCATTGAAGCATCAATAAAAATTACCAATCAAAACTTCAAACGTTATATCAGGGATCACTGGAATAAACTAGACTTTTTTATTGTTATTGCTAGTATCCCTGTGTTAATAGAACCATTTATTCATAGTATCGGAGCAGAATTTGGATGGGTTGGTGTTTTCAGGATAGCAAGAGTTTTTAGACTAACACGAGTCCTTAGAACATTAAGAATAATTCAATATACAAGAAACAGTCCATCAGAGGTATTCAAGAAAATACGCTATCCAATATATTTAGTTTTGGGTATTGCATTCTCTCATCTTTTAATTGAAATTTTCGACTTGTCAAGTAGGTGGACTAATCAGTATTTTAAATATTATCCTGGTGTTATTGTGGTGAACATAACCTGGCTAGTGTCTAGACTATACAATGTATTTCACCAGGCGCAGCTTCAGAGGGATAGTTCTAAAATTAATGAGGCCGTAGAATCTATTGTAAATGCCTTAGCCCAAATTTTTATTTGGACCTTGGGTTTAATTTTGGCGTTCGAAGCAACGGGCCTAAACACTACAACTATTTTTGCTGGGGTTGGTCTAGGCGGAATGGCAGTTGCGCTAGCAGCTCAAGATGTTATTGCAAATTTAATAGGAGGAATTCTTCTTTATTCGAAGAATTCATTTAAAGTTGGGGATAACATCTCGATTGGTGGTTATCAAGGTACGGTGATGAAGCTTGGTATCAGTGATATAAGGGTTAATGATCAAAGTGGTAAAGTCACATCATTACCAAATAAAATGTTTATTTCACAACCTATAGAAAACAGAACAGAGGCCAATCTAGCACCAGACACTATTACATTAAAGATTAATAAAAATATCCAATCGAGCAGACTTAATGATGTGACACAGATAATTCTGAATGAAGCGCGTTCCAATAATTTCATCAAGGAGGATTACTCAATAAGGTTTGGGCCAATGTCAGGAAATGTTCATGAGTTGATTTTTGAGTATTTTCTGGATAAGAAGGAATTAGACATCGCCTTTCCAGAAGAACCTTTGTATGAGCTCGTGAACCAACAAAATGCGCGAATTTATATTGGAATTATTAAGTCTTTACAAAGCCAAAATATAGATTTAGGCTAAGATTGAGAAGGCGAATTAACTTCGGAATGCTTCATTAATAAATTCACGTATACACAGGTTATTTTATAATGCAACCGAAAAATCGAAGGGTATAGTTCGCTATTCAGCGTTGCTTTAAACTGACTCAATCTCTTATTTCTAAATTCGAATTCAATCATGAGGATAATTACATTGGCGATTACAGCGATATTTTTCGTTTCGTTAAAGGCTCAAGACAGGGTCAACGGAGCTACCTTTCAAACACGCAGCCCCGTGCTCGCAGAACACGGAATGGTTTGTACCTCTCATCCTCTGGCTTCTCAGATTGGATTGGATATTTTAAAGCAAGGTGGCTTTTTATCTATGGAAGATTTGAGCGCGCACCACAGCCAATGGGTAGAGCCAGTGAGCGTAAATTATCGTGGATACGACGTTTGGGAACTGCCTCCTAATGGGCAGGGCATTTCCGCATTACAACTGTTGAACATTCTTGAAAACAAAGACTTCAGCGAGGTACGCTGGGGCAGTGAAGAGCACCTTCATTTGTTTACTGAAGCTAAGAAGCGTGTCTTTGAAGACCGTGCTAAGTACTATGCTGATATGGACATGGCCGAAGTTCCTGCGGAGGCTTTGTTAAGTAAAGAATATGCGGGGCAGAAAACTTCAATGAGTTGAAGCCCTATGCCTCAAATTACGACGCAGGTGAGATTAGCGCTGGAGAAACCATTTACTTGACTGTGGCCGATAAAGACGGAAACATGATCAGTTTGATCCAAAGCAATTACCGAGGAATGGGATCCGGTATGGTTCCTCCTGGCCTTGGTTTTATGCTTCAAGACCGTGGTGAGCTGTTTAGCTTGGAGGAAGGCTACAACAACACCTATGAACCTCGCAAGCGCCCTTTCCACACCATTATTCCGGCATTCATCACAAAGGATGGAGCGCCACTAATGAGCTTCGGGGTGATGGGCGGTGATTTTCAACCACAAGGCCATGCGCAAATAGTTATGAATATGGTGGATTACGGCATGAATGTACAAGAAGCAGGAGATGCACCTCGCTGGGACCACAGCGGTGGAAGTTCTCCCGTAACAGGCCCCTCCACTGATAAGGGGGAAGTACACGTTGAAAGTGGCATCCCTTATGAAACGGTTCGCGGCTTAATGGGACGAGGTCACAAGGTGGGATTCGCTCGAGGCATCTATGGCGGTTATCAAGCCATCTACCGCGATCCTAAAACTGGGTTTTATCACGGTGCAAGTGAAAGTCGCAAAGATGGTCAAGCTGTAGGCTATTAAGTATCTTGCAGCCGTCTAAAATTGGCCCTAAATGAGAAAAGACATTGAAATTCCTGAGGTTAAAGACGTCTATGTTGGTGCATTAGAGGTAACTGACGAGCATGGTGATACCACTTGGTGGATTCATTTAATCAACGACAACACTAGCCCATTAGAAAACATAATGATTCAAAGTCGTGGCTATAGTAATTTGGATACGAAGTCTGGAGTTAAAACGGCTACGCTCAGAAAGGTTATAAAAGTCTTACCGGCGAAGTCTGCAGCTAAACTGGAGCCTATTATGCCTGAAGTATTACACCTGTTCAATGAGTACTGGGTAACCTTTTTTGAAGAAAACACCTTAAAAGATCGCAAATTCATTTTCGGTCCGCACACTATCGAAGCTGCAATCAAAGAAGATTTACCGGTGCTAAAGGATAAAGGGATTCTCGTGCGTTAGTTGGCTTTTTCAGAATAATCCTGCCCTTTTCTAATCCTGTGCCACACCACCCATGCCAAGGAAGCGTTAAGTAGATAGAATGCATACTTCGCCACGTATGCGATATTACCAAACAAGACGTTTTGATACAGTTTTAATACGTTGTAAACCTGCCAGCTCGCCCAAGAATCTGCATACATCCTAGGGGTATTTAAAATGCCGGAATATGTAATGCCCGTAATGATCGCTGTGATGGTGAACTTGGCTGTGTTAGCGCCTAATGGCGCGCGCAAGAAATCAGTAAAACCGACGTAATTCAAAGCGATTCCCAGCGTAAAAGCGATGGCAATATTTAAAAAGTAAATAGCATCAATTTTTCTAGGGATCCGGTCTTTTCTGCGTTTCCAATAGAGGTACGACACCCCTGAACCAATAAAGGAGATTGGATAGGTTAGAAAAGCCGCGTCATTCCCTAAATAATAGTCTACGAAAGCCGAATTCACGGCCGTTAACAATCCTATCAGGTTACCTATGTTGTTTCGTTTTGTCACTAGACGTGTGACCATCATGGAACCAGCAGCCCCAAACGTTGAGAATATACCAATAGGGATATCTTGACGAACCGTTTTGTGAAAACCTAAGGCAAAAGAAATCAGAAGGACAAGGAGTACCCCAAGGGCGTCCATCCACTTACTTTCCGTTATCTCTT
>Ga0206123_10004239_pt1 | contig 11348 bp, 6 predicted proteins | sample Helgoland_Spring_2_FD_160086 | JGI IMG/M metagenome (GOLD analysis project Ga0206123, IMG submission 160086) | Pelagic subsurface seawater microbial communities from Kabeltonne, Helgoland, North Sea - Helgoland_Spring_Bloom_20160316_1 | ecosystem: Environmental > Aquatic > Marine > Epipelagic ... | reverse complement strand
AGAGGAAGAAAAACGCAGGAAAAAAAATTTAGGGTTTTATGACAATTAGGGTTTAGGTAAACTCTCTCGGTCTTGTTCTTTTTTCTCTTTCTCTTTTTGATTCTTTTTTGATCTTCTTTTTGGAAAGAAACACCATAAAAAATGCCAGTCTTGACGATGCGCGTTCTCTCTCCCGCGAAGATGATCTCTTCTTCTCTCTCGTCGTCGTCGTTTTCAAGAAGCGCGACGACGAGTTCTTCCTCGAGGTATTCTTCTGCTACTACGACTCGCAGTCACGGGAGAACGACGAGTTGTTCCACTTCGTGTTCTTCTTCTTCTTCTTCTTCTGTATTCTCGTCTTTGTCTCATTATGGAGGACTTTTACCCCCCAAGAGAAGGAGGAAAAATCAGATCTCTCTCGCGACCAGCGCGAACGTCGAACCGTCGGACGCACCCGGCGAAGGCAAAAAACGGTTCCCTCTCCTCGCCGAAGAGAGCAGACACTCGCGCTCGGAACCGAGGAAGTACAAACACCCGCAAAACGAAGGGTGCGCGGTGACGTATTCGTTCGATACGGATGCGTTCGGGAACTTTAAAGTGGTGGAGATTTGGGAGGACGGGGTGGTGAAACCGATGGACGCGCCTGGGGAAGGGAAGAAACGAGCGCCGGAAGCGATGCAGGAGAGAGAAAAAGACGACGGGTGGGACGCGAAGAAAGGACACGGGTTGATGTTCGGGTACGTGGAGGAGAGGAATCCGGATAACGCGTGTTAGAATTCAAAGAGATCAAACGTGCTGACTGTGTATATACTACTTGTTTAGAGCGAGAGAGAAAGAGAGAGTAACGCCTTTATTCTTCCGTCTGAATTTGAAAATGTTGTAAATATAGATAATTTAATATCGTTATTGAGTGTTAATGGTACGACGACCGACTAATCTGCTGCTATATCTAATCTTCTATTTCTACCCTTTTTATTGCCTATCGTCGTCGCTCCCCGAGGCCGAAGAACCGCCTTGAATCCACTTTTCTAAAAGTTCGTCTCGTTTTCGTAATCTGGCGTCGGCCCAATTTCCGTCCGCGTCGGTGCGTTCCTTCTTCCTTGTATTCTTCGTTTTGATGCCACTCGGTATGTCCTCTTCCGTATCCTCCTCCTCGTCGTTACCGCCAAAGCGACTCTTCAACTCTCGTTTCCTCTGCTCCTCTTTTTCCTTCACCCTCGCCATCTCCTTCACCGCCTTCTTCGCTTTCCTCTTCGTCTCCACGTCTGCCTCCTCGCTCTTGGAAAGTTCCTTCAGACGAGTTTCCACCGATATCTGTATCAACTTTTGCCTCTGCATCGCCTTCCCGGCTTTACACTTCTTCCCGCCCGCGCATACAATTTTCCCTTCGCCTTGGCACCGTTTACACGCCTTCCGCGACCGTTTCGGTTTCCCAATCAACGCCCCAGAATTGTCCCGCGCTTCATTGTCCCACTCTATGTTTTCCTTTTGTTGCCATCCCGCCGCCCACTTCTCTCGATTTTTCAATTCAACCAGTGGAACTTCAATCGTTTGTTCGCGGTCGCACGTGGCGGATAACGTCACGAATTTGCTTCTCGTCTCAGAATCCACTCGTTTCGCCGTCGCTTCGAAATGTCTCCACCCTTTTGTTCGCAGAAGCGCCGTCCAATTGGTCCCGAGAACTTTGTCAAAGTTGATGGAATTTTTCGAGGAGAAGCCGCCAGAAGGGAGCGAGCCGAACCCTTCGCACGTTTGGCACGTTTGGTATCCCGTATCTGAGCACCGCTCGCATTGGAACGGAGACGACGCTTCGTCACAAACAACATTAATGGAATACGTGTTGCGATACCGGTGTCTTTTATTATTAAACGGCGGAAGTTTATTTCGGTTACTTTTAAATAATAAAGGAGGAAGAACAGAGAACGCGGAGGACAGCGACGACGCGCGCATATCTCTCTCTTCCGATAGATAAAAGAGCGCGTAAGCGCAAGTGGTAATAACACAACAAAACTTAAATGAAGAAGAAATCTTTCTTAAAAGGACAGAGTAAAATGTGACTCCTAAAAATATGACTCCTACGAAAGGACGCATGAAAGCGCAAACGTCTTGACGAAGTATCGCGCGTAATTTGAAACGCAATGTGGAATGGTACCGTCGGAGAAGACGACCAGAGTCCAAAGGCAAGACCTGTTCATTGCGGCTTTGAGTCGCGATGATACTACTACTCCTCTTCTTCTTTCATCTGCTTCTTTTTTTGGAGCGGCAACGGAGGAGGAGAGAAGGCGCGAGCGTTCGAGGAGGACGCCGAAGGTGTTCGCGAGGAAGAAGTATATCCAGCGACGGTCGGAGAAGGAGACGTCGTGGAAACAGGCGCTGACGAGGAATGTTAAAGCGATGGCGACAGTTTTGCTCTCGCGTTTGCTGTAGATGTTTCGCGCGAAGAAGTCTCGGAAGCTGACGTGGAAATTCCACCACAGCGTTCGAAAACTGGCGAGACAGTCGTAGAGGAAGAGCGGCGTGTCGTCGGCGACGTCGGTGAAGTGCATGGCGTGAGCGATAACTCTGCCTAAATTGAATGCAATTCGGGAGGTGGCGAAGATGTGTAAAAGTCTCGAGAGAAGACGTAAAGACGACGACGGTGGTGCAGATAATATCGTTTGACTTGTAGCCAAGAAATTCGAAACCAGAAACCAACCGAAAAGATCCAACGCGTCCTTCGCGAATTGCCGCGCGACACGTTTAATAGTATTTTGCTTGCTAGCAGCATTAAAGCGACGCGTGGAGGATATCTTTTTCAGACGTTTGGAAAAAGTATCAAAACCGCCGCGTATTAACGGTCCGCACTGAAACAAAGGCGCGAAAAATACGTAATGTAAGAACGTTATCATGTCCCCATCATCCGTAGCGTTCTGGTTGCCGGCGGTCGCGGATGATAGGTAATAATCAACGACGCGTAGTACGACGTATCTGGCAGCACGAAAAATGTGGAAGGAGGTCTTGCCATACATGCCATCTAAAAGTGACGAACCGGTAGTATCGATGTGACCAGAAGCAGCCAAGAGCGGAGTAGAAGTGTGCTTGCGTTCCAACTGAGCAACGCACGCGAAGGATACGCACGCGACGGGCCAGATGAAAGACGGTTTTCTAAACAGACGCGGTGCTTTCTTCCTCGCTCTGAACGAAAGCACGCAGCATAAAATTAACCACGCTGCTTTTGAAACGCCATGCATCATCACGCAGCTCAGCAGACCAAACCAAGCACCTATCAGATTGATGGATTCGTAACGCTGCGCGCGAGTTATCGCGAAGACAAATTTATAGAGGAGTAAAGATATGAGTTGAAAAGGAACCAGTACATATAACCACTCATTCGCTCGATTGTCGTAAAAGTGCGGTATCACGCGTGGTTGCTGCGCTTTATCATCCGCGAGCATTTGATTACCGTTATGTTGCGCGGCAAATAAGAGTAGGAACAACGCTGCGAACCGCGCGCTCGGAAATCGTTTCTTCGTCGGCGTCTCGTTCTTGGTGGCGATGATGCTATTGTCGTTGAAGCATTGATCATAGTCGTCGTCTAATGCTCGCTTTACGAGTACAGATATGTCTCGCGCGTTCGTACACGAGAGCAGATGATAAGTGTCCAAAGTTATTTCTAACCGTTTCGTGATTTCGATTCCAATTTTTGTAAATTGAACGGACGTTGCCCCGAGGAGGGGCGTTCGAAGCGTCCTCGCACCTTTTCCATCGACACTTTCTTGTCGGACGATCTCGAGCACAACTTTATCGATTTCATCCGTTTCATCATTTTCGCCGTTTTCGTCAGCGTCATCTTCTTCAGCGATAGCTTCAATCCCTTTTTCAATGTATTTTCTGCGGACGGCATATCGTCGAACTTTACCGCTCGTCGTTCTCGGCGTCGAGCGCGGATACGTCAAAAGAACCTCGAATCGCCTTCTGGGAAATTCACCATACGTTTTGAGTACTTCACACTCGATTTCGCGACGAAGTGCATTGACGGATTTAGATTTCGAAAAAAAAGCATCGGATACTTCGACGACGAAAACAATTCTCGCGCTTTCGTGTTTTCCGACGCCGAACGCAGACGCCGAGCCTCTCCGAACGACATTTTGAACCGAACACATCGGCCCCGCTAACGCGACGCGTTCAAACTCGTTCGCTTGAATTCTCGACGACGCACCTTCGCGAATATTATTTGCAAAGAAAGAGATGTCGAGAATATCCACGATGCGTCCGAGAATAAACACGCGTCCGTCTTGGAGAACGAACCCTTCGTCTCCGGTAACGACTTCCTTTCGATGAAAATTAAAAGTCGCGCGGGTTCTCGCTTCGTCGTATACGTACCCGGAGCAAACGGAACGGGTATTCGTAATCACGATGCGACCAACTTGACCTGGAGCTTTTACCTCACAATTTGAATCAAACTCGAGTATTTTGAAACAGTTTCGCGTATTCACGCCGACGCAAGCGACTTCAATGAACGGTTCTCCATTTTTTGCTTCTTTTGCTACGCGAATGTCTCCGGACTCGAGCGCGTCTCGATTCGCGCGGAAAAACTCGACGTGATGTTCCGTCGCGTACACACAAATTTCGGCCAATCCATATCCGACGCGTAAACTTGATCTCTTCAAACCGTATTGTTGAAACGTATCGAAAAAAACGTTCACGGTTTGCGAACGTACAGGTTCGGATGCGTTCAACACGTGACGAAGTGAGTGCAATCGCAACGTTTCCGCGTTTCTCAAATCGCTCGAGCTAAACTTCCTCGCGGCTAACGTGAATGCGAAATCCGGCGCTTGCGTCATTGTCGATTCGTATTTTGACATGAGTCGGATCCAAACCGACGGATCTTTTGCAAAAGCAATCGGGCTGATAAAAACACACGTCGTTTTTTTCGGAAGTAAACTCACGTCGATATCGTCGTACCCGCACGCGATTGTCAACGGAACGAAAAAACCGCCGATGAGCCCCATATCGTGATATTGAGGTAACCACGAACACAGCGAGTCGTACGGATTCGTTTTGAACCCTTTTCGGATGGCCGCGCAATTTTCAGTTAACGCTCGATGCGAAAGAATAACGCCTTTTGGCTTCCCCGTCGATCCGGACGTGTATTGTATGAACGCCGTCGCTTCGGGATCGCGTTTCCAAATCGGCTCTTTTTCCTCCTCCTCGTCCTCGCGAAATTCACTCGCCGTCTCGAATTTTGTCTCAAATCCATCCACCACCCACATCTGGCAGTTCAACCCGTGCGTGTCCAACAATTTCAATCTCGTCAACTTCAACGCCGTCGCCATCTTCGAACTGCACACGACTCCCGCGCATTCCTTCGCCAGCGTTTTCAAAAACTCGTACCTTTCTCTCAGAACGTCTCTCGCTGTCGTCATGGGATCTATCGGATACACCACGCACGGTACCACGCTCGCACGCATCAGCGCCAAAAATACCGGAAACCAATCAACCCCAGGTTCATAGAGAAATATCACTCTTTTATTCTCCTTTTCTCTCTCCTCCATCGTCCGCGTCGTCGAGGAAAATGTCTTCTCGGACGTGAACATTTTTGCCAGCTTTAGATGCCTCGAACGCATATCTCTCGCCGTGAACTTCCTCTCTTCTGTTTCTTTTCCCGCCGAACAGGACACGTACGTGTACGAAAACGCATCGTTTCCTTTCAAAAGGTTCACCCAGTGATCTAACCCATCGATTGGATGCTGGTAATCGTTTATATCATCATCGTCATCGGTCATTATTGTTGTTATGAAACGCTCGCTTTTTTTTCTCTTTGAGTATTTTTTCTGAAGTAAAAATATTCGTATGGAATTTAAGCGTTGCGTAAAAATAATAATGGAGAAGGGTTTTGCGCGCGCGTGAATTGTTTCGCGCAGGAAACGAAGATATTCCAAATGTGGAGAATACGTTTGTGCTTTTCGCGTCGCTGCCTGATTCATGTTATTACAAGTTTTGTTCTCGCGCCGCCGTTCGATTTTACTCTTTGCCTCGCTTCGGCCGGCGCGCGTGTCTTTTACGACGATGAGGATGATGACGATAATGCGTCAGAGTTCAATCATCAAACTCGTCACTGTTTTCATCGGCAGTGTGTAATGTTCCTCCTTCATAAAGCCAACCATCTGGTAAAGGGCAGTCGTTGTCGAGGAGGTATTGTAAACATTCGGTTTGGTTGTTCTCGTGCGCTTCTCGTAACACTTCTTCGTTCCAAGGCACTTTGGCGGTTTCGTGCAAGTACTTCAAACAGTCTAAGTGGCCGAATGCGGCTGCATACTCACACGCATACTCGAATTCATCATACTTACGTTCAACAAGATACTCGAGTATGTGGAGATGACCCTTTTCAGCCGCCCTTGCGGCAGTACTCGAATCCCAAGGCGCTTTCGCTTCTTCGCGTAAGTATTTGAGGCACTCGAGATGACCGCCACCGGCAGCCCATGCACACGCCCTCCCATCGATATGACACCCATTTGCAACGCAATACTTTACCATTTCCATATAACCTTGAGATGCGGCCTCATTAATCGTCCCTTCATCCCACTCACACTTTTTCTCCTCTCGCGCCCACTTGAGCAACTCGAGTTTATTCGTTTGAGCAACTTCCCAGCAGAAATATGTTTCGTCCATCTCTTCTTCCGCATCGTAGTCATACGCTTCCCACGGAAAATGCTCCCACGCAACTTCCAAAGTCGAAATCGACGACATCTCTTCAACTTTAAACTTCTCTTTCAACTCCTTCTTGCGAGATGATCTCTTAATCAACTTTCTCGTTTCACTGTTCACTCCGTGCAAGAATTTCACATCCGTCGCATTCAACCTCGGCAAAATGTGAGTGAAAGTTATATCGTCGTTATTCACGACCACATCCCACAAAGAAGAATCTCTCGCATCCCCTCTCCGTCTTTTCTGCGCTCGCGTCTTCACTCCCACTCCCAATAATAGAGTCGCAGCAGTCGCAGCATCAGAAGAAGACATGTGTGCGCCTCTCGTTGTGTTCACTCTGACGGGGAAAAACTCTGGGGAAAAAAGATATCTCACACTTCTTCATATCTTTGACGCGTGTGTTCTTTCTCTCTCTCTCTCGCTCTCTCTTTGCTTTAAAACGCGCGCGTTTTGCACGACACCCGAGAAGCGAGCAGCGCTGATATACCGAGTCATCTTCTCGGAGGAGAGAGATTGAAGCTGTGCGAAGATATTCGTAAAGAAAGGAGTTTATGATGACGATGACGATGACGACGGGGATATCCTCGATTGGAACCAAGAACAACAGCATTAACCGCGCGAAGGTGTCGTCGACGAGAAGAACACGAAGCGTCCGAGCTGCTCTTTCCAGCAGCGGCAGCAAAGGGAGCAACTTTGTGGTGCGCGCGTCTTCGTCTTCTTCTTCTCCTTCTGACGACGAGAACAACTCTTTGGGTATTAAAGATACGATCATCGTCGGTGGTGGTGTCTCTGGGTTGTCCACGGCGTTTACGATGAAATCGAAGAACGCATCGTGCGATATCATGGTCACGGAAATCCGAGACCGCGTCGGAGGGAACGTGACCTCGAAGAATGACGGTCAATACATATGGGAGGAAGGACCGAACTCGTACCAACCGGGAGACGCGGTGTTGAAGTTAGCGTGCGACGCCGGGATGAAGGAGGATATCGTTCTCGCGAACCCGGATTCGGATAGGTACGTGTTGTGGGATGGGGAGTTGAGAGCGTTGCCGAAGGATATACCGACCGCAGTGCTCGGGGATTTTTTGACCTGGCCCGGGAAGATTCGAGCTGGTTTAGGGGCGGTGGGTATTCGCATGCCGAAAGAGGAAGGTAAGGAGGAAACGGTGAAGGAGTTTGTATCTAGAAATTTAGGCGAAGAGGCGTTTCAGAGATTAATTGAACCGTTTTGCTCGGGCGTGTACGCCGGTGATCCGGCGATGTTGAGCGCGGAAGCCGCGACGGGTAGAGTTTCGGTATTAGAGAATAAAGGTCCGTGGCCGGGTTTGTTTCCGGGCGCGTTGAAAGCGCAATACGAAGGCGCGAAGAAGAAGAAGGAAAATCCGAGAGATCCGAGATTGCCGGTGATTGAGGGTCAAACGGTTGGGAGTTTTAAAGGCGGTTTGCAAACGTTACCGGAAGGATTGGCGAAGCAGTTAGGAGAGGGCATCGTGAAGTTGCAGTGGAAGCTGATCAAAACGGAAAAAACCGAGGACGGTCTGTTCTCTTTGACGTACGAAACTCCAGAAGGGGAGAAGAAAGTGAAGGCGAAATCCGTCGTGTTTACGCAACCGGCGTACGTGGTCGCGGATACGGTGCGAAGTATCGCGCCAGAAGCTGCGAAATCGTTCGAGAAGTTCTACTATCCACCTGTTGCGTCTGTCACCGTCGCATACAAACGCGACGCGTTTAAATTAGACGGCCGTTCAGCCTTGCCTGAAGGCGGCTTGACCGGTTTCGGTCAACTCCATCCGCGAACGCAAAAAGTGCGCACGCTAGGCACCATCTACTCCTCCTACTTATGGGCCGACGACGGACGATGCCCTAAAGACGAATTCATGATCCTCAACTACATCGGCGGCGCCCGAGACGTCGAAATTCAAAAACTCAATGAAGACGAACTCGTCCAAGCCGTCCACGCCGACGCTTTAAAAACCATCTTAAAACCAGACACGCCGTTGCCGAAAAAAGTTGGCGTTCGCATGTGGTCCAAAGCTATCCCGCAGTTTAACCTCGGTCACTGGAAACTCTTAGACGAAGCTAAAGAACTTTTGAAAAAAGAAAAGTGCAGCGAAGAGGACGGTTTATTTTTAGGCGGAAACTACGTCGCCGGCGTCGCGTTTGGCCGGTGCGTCGAATACGGCGTCGATCAAGCCTCGGACGTGTTGAACTTTTTAGATAAGCAGAGACGAACCGTATAATAATATTATAGTACTACTTTATACTCGTACAAAAGCACACCGATACCGCGTGCCACTGAATACACGTTTCGAAGCTCTTCTTCTTTTTGTCCTTCTTTTCCTTCTTCTTCTTCTTCTTCTTCCGCGCAGAGTTACGCTCTCGTCTGCGAGTTTTGCCTCCGATTTTGTTTCAAACACCTCATTATAAAGGAGCTCGATTTCCTCGGATTTACGAATATGGGCGTCCCTAAATTCTACCGATGGCTGAGCGAGCGGTACCCGATGCTGAATCAGCAAGTCAACGCGGCCGGTGTGCCGGACATTGATAATTTGGTACGTGTTCTCTTCGTCATCGTTTCTCTTATCGATGATGTTGTTGGTTTTATCTACTAAACCCGCGCGGTTTAAGTGCAATTTTGCGCGGGAAATTTGTGATCGCACAACGGGGAAAATGCGATGTAATTTCTGTTCTTTCAAACGACAGAGAGCGGATGACGACGACGACCAAAACGAGACATCAAAAGTGTTCGCGCGTCGTCGTCGTTCATCGCGTTTCTTTCTGTTCCTTTGACCGCTTTTTCCGCGTTTCGAAAGAGAGACGGACATGACTCTCGAGTAGTCTAATTCTTGTTACTTTTAACTAATAATTCTCTCTCTGTTTCTCTCTCTACAGTATTTGGACATGAACGGGGTCATTCACAACTGCTCCCACGGCGCAGGAACGGATACGAACACGCGCATGACCGAAGAAGAGATGATGGCGAAAGTATTCGCGTATTTAGACCACATATATCGAATGGTGCGACCGAAAAAGTTGCTGTATATGGCGATCGACGGCGTCGCGCCGAGAGCGAAGATGAATCAACAGCGGTCGAGACGGTTTCGGTCGGCGAAGGAAGCGGAAGAGGCGAAGGCGGAGGCGTTGGCGAAAGGCGAACCGGACGCGCAGGGGGAACCGTTCGATAGTAACTGCATTACGCCCGGGACGGAATTTATGGCGAGATTGACGGAGCATTTGAAGTTTTACGTGAGGAAGAAGCAAACGGAGGACGTGGCGTGGAGGAACGTGAAAGTGATTTTGAGCGGGCACGAAGTCAGAGGAGAAGGCGAACATAAAATCATGGAATATATTCGTTGGGAGAGATTGAAACCGGATTACGACGCGAACATGTCGCATTGCTTATACGGTTTGGATGCCGATTTGATCATGTTGGCCTTGGTGACGCACGAACCGCACTTTTGTTTGCTGAGAGAGGTTGTGAAATTTGGCGGTGGTGAGAGAGGGCAACCATCGAGAGAGATTTTAGAACGTCCGAGCGACGATGGTTTTTTGATGTTACAGGTTGGTTTGCTGAGAGAGTATTTGGATTTGGAATTTCAACGATCGGTGAAAGGAGCGTGCGGATTCGCCTACGACGTGGAGAGAGTTATCGACGATATCGTGTTTTTGTGCATGCTGGTCGGGAACGATTTCTTACCGCCATTACCGACGTTAGATATCGCCGAAGGTGCTTTGAATACGCTTTTTGATACGTACCGAGACATGCTTCCGTCTTTGGGCGGGTACATTTCCGGCGACGAAGGAGGCGGAACGTTCAACGCGCCTCGCTTGGAAAAGATTCTAACGCGCATGGCGGGTTTCGAACGCGACGTTTTGGAGCAACGAGCGATGGATGTGCAAGAATTCGACGAGAAACAAGCCAAACGAAATAATAAGAATGGTAAGAGAAATGGTCATCCTTCGGATTCGGAATCGTTTACCGATTTAACCGCCATGGAACAATTTGAAGCCGAATTACTCAAGGCGAAAGAGGAAGGGAAACCAGAACCGACGATGATGTCCGTCGCGAAACGAAACGCCATTCTCGAAGGCGGCGCCGACGGTCTTCAACAATACAAGGACATGTATTACAGAGAGAAACTCGAGTTGAAAGTCGGCGAAAAAGCGCCGGTCGATGAGTTACGCCAGGCATACTTTGAAGGTTTGAATTGGGTCTTGAGATACTACTACCGTGGCGTTGCCAGTTGGACGTGGTATTATCCGTATCATTACGCGCCGATGGCGAGTGATTTATGTGCGGGGTTAGGTCAGTTGACGGTTAAGTTTAATTACGGGCGACCGTTTTATCCTTTCGAGCAGCTCATGGCGGTCCAACCTCCGGCTTCAAGCCATCTGCTCCCGGAACTCTTTCGTCACTTCATGACGGAAGAATCGTCGCCGCTGAAACCGTTCTTCCCGGATGAAATCAAAATAGATTTCGAAGGTAAAAGAAACAGTTGGGAAGGCGTCGTTTTACTCCCGTTCTTAGACGAGAAGGTGTTGAAAGATGCCATCGCTTCCGTTTCAAAAGAGAAGCTCACCGATGCGCAAAACAAACGCAACGCGCCGGGCGAGTGCATCGTTTTCGAACGCGACGAAAACTGTACCGAGGCTGTAAACTCAACCGTTCCGAAAACATTTGC
>Ga0206123_10004238_pt1 | contig 11351 bp, 8 predicted proteins | sample Helgoland_Spring_2_FD_160086 | JGI IMG/M metagenome (GOLD analysis project Ga0206123, IMG submission 160086) | Pelagic subsurface seawater microbial communities from Kabeltonne, Helgoland, North Sea - Helgoland_Spring_Bloom_20160316_1 | ecosystem: Environmental > Aquatic > Marine > Epipelagic ... | reverse complement strand
CTACACTAATGGAGAGAGAGAGAGAGAGAGAGAGAGAGAGAGAGAGGATCTGTCCGAAGAGAGAGAAAAGTTTACTCGAGACGACCCTTTTTCCTTCCTTTTTTCACTCGTAGTGAAAACAACAACTTTTTAAAAAAGCTCCTCTCTCTGCTCTCTCATCATAATGTCTCTGAAATACTTCATATCATAACGAACTTTTTTCAATAATTTTTAGTAGTCTACGCAACAACAACAACAAAAAACGACGATGATGATGATGATGACGACGCGTTCAAACAACTCTTATTGTTGTTCTTCTTCTTCTTGTTCTTCTTCTTCTTCTTCTTCTTCTTCGAGTTTAGGAGGAGGAAAAGGAGGAAGAGGAGATGTTTCTGTTTCTTTTTCTTCCTTTTCGAGGAGGAGGAGGAAAAAGAGCAGTCATTTTCGTCGTCGAGCATTGTCATCAAATTCATCGTCATCATCATCGGAAGTAAATGAAGTTGAAGTTGAAGTGAACGAACGAGCGAAACATTATTTCACCAAAGACTCGTTTTATGAACACGCGGACAAATTATATTCTTCGTTTCAAAACAACCACTCGAACGCGAAGAAAGCAAACGCAGAACGGTTTTGCTGGGATTATTGGCACGTGGAGAATCAGTACACGCAATTGAGAACACCGGCGAAAGAGTATTATTACGAGGGGGAGATATTAAATGAGTTTTACGCAAAGTTTGAAGAGGAGTTGTTGAAATACGCGCGAGAAAACCTCGCTTTGTCGAATTTTACGCCGATTTGGATGTCGTGTTACGTGGACGGGATGGGGCAAGAGTTACACGCGGACGTGCCGCACGGTCCGTTGGCGTTTGTGTTCTCGCTGACGAAAAATTTCGACGATTCAGACGACGACAAAAGCAGTAGTCCTAGTAAAAGTGGTAGATACTTTCGCGGCGGGGAGACGACCATCTTGCGACCGGAACGCGCGAATTATTGGCAAAGTTTTGATCCGACGGAAATCGTGGAGAGGACGCAGTTATTCGAGGAAATCGAGCCAAAGTTTAATCGGTTGACAATATTCGATCCCAGATTACCGCACGGCGTGAGAGAGGTCAAAGGAACGAAAGACGTTTCCAAAGGTCGGTTAGTGTTAAACGGCTGGTTCAACGAACCGGCGATTTCCTGCCAAGGAGGTTTGACCATCGAGGACGTCGGTAAAGTATTGGACGCAAAGTTGGATTTGTTATACGAAGAGTTGGAGACTCTTCCAGCTATGATTGGTTTCGCCGCGTTAAGGATGGAAATCGAAGCGGAGACTGGACACGTCGACTCCATTTCCTGGGGCGCGGATACCGTCGCCCCGGCTTTATCTCTCCGCGACCCAAACGAGGTCACGGAAACGAGAGATGTGGTGTTAGCGACTATAGCTGGGATGATGAGTGAGTGCGTCTTTCCGTCGTCAAAGGAAAAGAGTTCGATTTGCGTGCCTTTTGTTTTCGGTTGATGATTTATTACTAGAACACACTACTCTTAGAAACGTATAATCCCTCATTACCATCGTCCCGACTCGTTATGATATAAAATCATGAAGAAGAAGACAACGACGACATTAAGGAAGAAAAAGGTGGTGGCCAGACTCGTCGTCGTTCTTTTTGTTCTTGCGTTTCTTCTTCTTCTTCTGTTTAATACGTCGAACGACAACGACAGCGAGAACAACGGACACCATCTTCGAAATGGGAGGAACCCTTCGTCTTCTTGCGACGATGAGAGTATTGCGAACAACAAGAACAAGGAAGAAATGTTGGACAGGTTTCGCCGCGCGTGGTTAGTAGCAGATGATGATGATGATGAATCGTCGTATTCGGTGTCACCAGATGCGACGACGACGAGGACACAGACGACGAGAGAAAAAAGTGCGATAATAAACTCTTTTAAAGGTCCGTTAACGTTACACTCGAAACTGGGGCCGAAACTCCCGAAAGTACCGAAAGCGAACGGGGAGATGGAAGATTTAGGTTTAGTTTCGAAACTGGACGCGAAGAATTTACCGGAACGAGACGCGTTGGAGGAGTTACGCGAGCGAGAGTTTAAAACGTGCGCGGTCGTCGGGAACGGAGGGAGTTTGTTGTTGTACGAACACGGCGATGTGATAGACGCGCACGACGCGGTGTTTCGATTTAACGACGGGACTGGAAAAGAGCCGTATTCGAAATACGCCGGGACGAAAACAACCGTGAGATTAGTGAATTCGCAACACCGAGGGTACAGAGAATCGGAGGAAGAAATCGTTTTGCAACACCTGACGGCGCCGGCGCATTTGAAATTGTACGTCTCCAATCGAGCGAAGAAGTTAGTCAACGCGAAAGATTACGCTCTGAGTGGCGCGTTTTATTCGTTCGTAAAGAATAGAATCGATAAGAAATCAACGCCAACGAATGGTATGTACGGTCTGTATTTAGCGCAATCCGTGTGCGAGAAGATTACGATTTTCGGTTTCGCCCGACAGTGGTACAACGCGACAAGGTATCATTACCACAACGATTACGAACCGACGGGGAGTCAAAACGCCAGAGATTCCGCGGAGATGATTCCGTTGGAGAAACTCGTGAGAGACAAACCAACGAAAGTGATGTTTGGAGAACCGTGCGTGGGTGGTGGCGGTAGTAGTAGTAGTAGTAGTAGTAGTAGTAGTAGTAGTAGTAGTACTCGTAATAGCGACAGATGTCTGTTGTGCCCCAAAGGGAGTCGCTGCGACGACGCGTCCTGGGTCCCGATCCCGGACGTCGGATACAAAGCCATGCCGAAAGAAAAAGTGTGCTTGTATCCTGCTCGCTCGGTGGAAGGTCCGGCGCGATACGGCAGTATAGACGCGCGCGAGCGATGTTACGAGCAACCCAAGGTGGATTGTTTCCTTCCTAGAAGTTAAGTTAGATTATGACTCTTTATTGAACCCAAAATAACTCCTCAAATCTTCAAATCTTTTCTCTCTCTTTCCTTCATAAAAATATAAAAGTTTCTTCAAAAACACTTTCACTCGCGCGCGCTTTTCGATGCCAACAGCAGCGACGACTGTAACGTCCTCCTCTAAACGCGAAGATGAAGACAACGACGACGATTCAGACGACGGGGTCACCGAGCGCGCGTTTCGAGAGGTTTGTTTTTGTTCCTCTCTTCTTCGTCTTCTTCCTCTTTTTTTTTTATTCTTCTTCTTCTTCGCGTATTATTCGTCGTATCTAAAAATAGGCGTTTCTTTTCTTTTCATCTTGATCTTGACTTCTTCTTCCTTTCCTCCTTACGCATGGCGCGCTTTTGGGACATATAAATAAAGGTCATGCAAACGCTCTCGAGGGACAAGTCCCTGGATGCCTTTCGCGTGGAATACGAAAAATTGTACCGAACGCTGAAGCACTCGCACGAGCAGGAGAAGAAACTAGAAAAAAAGTGCAAGAGTTTATCCGAAGAATGTCGTCAACTGACCGCGAAAGGAGAGAGGTTACGAATGCATTCGAGAGAAGACGAGACGCAAATAGAAACTTTGAAAGCAGAGCTCGAGTCGGCGTGGAGACAAGCGGACGACGCTTCGGATTTAGAGATGGCGGGAAAAGAGCAGATTGCCAAGTTACGCGTGGAAATCGCCGAGTTGACGAGACGGTGCGAAATGGCCGAGAACGGCGAAGAAGAAGAGAACGAAGAAGAAAGTTTCGATGGTTGCGAGAGAAACCACTCTCGTCGTCGTCGCGGTCATCGTCAGGAGGACGACGAAGATGACGACGCCGACGAGACCGACGACTATTTTGGCGGTAGATTTTCTACTACCAAAGTTTCCGGCGATATCGTCCGTCGCTTACAGCGCGAGAAAGAATCGCTTCAGCTCGAACGCGACGAGAAAGTCGACGAGGTCGTCCAATTGCGTCAAGATATTTCGCAGCAAAGGGAGAGAGCGAGAACGGCGGAGACGAAAAAATTAGATCTGGAGTGCGAGTGCGCGAAATTGAAAGATATCGCTCGAGCGAAGAGACTCGAGGCGGAAAAGTCAGACACGAAACGCGAACGGTTGGAGCGAGAGTTGATGCACGCGAAATCTATGATTGAATCGAAGCAAGGTGAAATTTCGCGGATGAAAGCGCAAGCTGTGAATTTAGAGCTAAAGAACCAAAAATTAGCCGACGAGCAAAGGAAAAGTGAGCACCGAGTGAAAAACGCGCAGAAAGAGTGCAACGCGTACGCGGAAAGAACCGAACGCGTTCGGAGAGAAGTGGCAGAGATTACGTTAGAATTACAGAGAGTAAACGAAGTCGCGAAACAGAAAGAGATTGAAACAGAAAAGTTGACAGAATCCGCCGCAAAAATCGAGCGAGAGACGAAGAAGATTATCCAAGTGAAGGAAGCGGCGTTGCGAAAACTGAAGCAGGCGGAAAACGCGAAAATCGAAAGCGAGCACAAAAGGGACGATTTGAAACTCGAAATCAGTCGCATAGAAAGAGTCGTTGAAGAGCAGCGAAGAAACATCGAGTTAGAGAGGAGAGCAAAGGAAGATTTGATGCGAGAGAAAGAGGCTTTGGCGAAACAAACGAGCCAAGCGGAGAAGCACACGCAGAAGCACAGAGATTTAGTTTCGATACACGAACAACACAAGAAAACGCTCGAGAGCGAAATCAAACGATACAGAACGGAAATGAGCGACATCGAAATTCGAGCGAAACATTTAGAGCAGGAGAGACAAACTGCTGTGCAAGAAGCGAGAACGTTGAAAAGCAAATTGGACGCCGCGCGTGAAGAGTTAGACGCGAAAGAACACTCAATTACTGAACTTCGCGAAAGTTTAAGAGAGACAGATCTGAAAACGAAAACTGCCAAGGCACAGTACGAACGCGCGAGAGTGGAAAATAACGAGTTGAGCAAGAAATTACTCGATTTAAAAGAAGAAGGCGAACGATTGAGAGACTTGAAATTGAACGCCGAACGTCGTCGCGAGGAAGCGGAGAGTTTAATCGAATGCAAGACCAAAGAGATAGACGAAGACGAGATGAAGAGGAAGCAAATGGAATCAGAAATCGAGATTTTGAAGAGAAAGAAAGACGATTTAGACCAGAAGACGAACGAAATTTTGATCGAGTTGAAACTGAGCGAAACGCAGAGAAGAAATCTGGAAAAGCACCACGCCGAGTGCGAGAAGAAGCGAGTGGAAGAGAAGCAAGAGATGGACGTCATTTCGAGAGACCGGGACGTCATCTCGCACGCGCTAACGAGGCGAGAGGAAGAATTAGCCATGACGTACGAGAAAATCAAAGTGCAAAGATCCGTTTTGGCGCAAGGTCAAAGGGATTACGAGGCGAGAACGAGAGAGATCAAGGCGTTGAAAATCAATTTGAGCACGCAGACGCACGAACTCGAACGCGAGCGACGCCGAGCCCGGGAAGCGGAAACGTTAGAGAAAGAAGTGAGAGTCTTAACGCGTTCCTTGACGAGAGAGAAAGCGAAAGTGCGCGCTTTGAGCGAAGAGTTGGAGAACCCATTAAACGTCCATCGTTGGCGCCAACTCGAAGGCAGCGATCCGAACGCCTTCGAGTCTATTCAGAAAATCCAACAGCTACAAAGACGATTGGTACAAAAGAGCGAAGAGGTGATGAAATTGGAGAGAGAGTTGGAAGATAAGAGAATTCAAAGCGAAGAATTGCGAAGAATTGCGGAAAAACGCGTCACGGAGGAAGAACAAACGCAGATGTTGCGAGAAAACCAAGCGATATTAAAGGAAAAATCCAAGCACTTGAAAGCGTTGCGTTCGGAGTTGAACGCTCAGATTCAAAAAGCGGACGAGTATCGCCTCGAGGCGGAAAGCTATCGAAACGAGCTGGACGAGATTAAGGAAATGCTTTTCCGAGCGAAGAAAAATGAAAGAGTAGGCGTCTTCGTCTGATTCTGATGAAACTTTTTCTTCTTATTATAAAATACAAATCCTCCAATACGCGTGTGGTTCTTTTCTTCTTCTAAACTTTCTCTCTCTTACTTACCCATAGTCTCAATCGCGGATACCATCGCCGTAGACACGTCGATCCCAATTTGATGCGTAGCTTTTTCGTAATCGTCCTTCGCCGCTTGAAACTTCGCCGTGTGTTCGCTTAACATTTTTCTCACCACCGTTTCGTCCAAGTGTTCCACCGGAACCGCTTCCACCGCTAAGATGTCCACGGAGCTGTCCGCGTGCGCGAAGGCGAAACCCGAAGAGACGAAATACTGTTTATTATAATAAAGAATGATGAGAGAACAAATATATATATAAAAGGTCAGCGTTCTTTCGATCATCGATGAAACGAAGATATAAACGCGCTCGACGAAATCGAATAATCAAAGCGATGACTTCTTCTTTCAAAGTCTTTTGGGAAAAAAAACAGGTCTTTTGGGAAGCACGATCGCGCAAGTCAAAAAAGAAACTCTTGTCTACGTACTCTGCTCGTCACGCTTTCCTTATTTTCCACGGAAACCACCCCCGGTCGTAGCTTGGCGACCACGGGAACGTGTCCAGGCAAAATCCCAAAGTCCCCGGTTTCTGCTGGGACTAAAACCATGTTCACTTCCGCGTCCGCGAAGACCGCTTCGTGGGGCAAACGAAAATTCAACTTCACCGTTTCCGGAGGCGGACCGGCGTTTTTCACCTCCTCTTCGCCACTCTTCGCGACGTCTTCGGCTGGCATGTACGTCGACGGCGTCCCCGGTGGGTCCATCATCGACGGGCGGTATTTATCGAACAACTCTTGGAATTTTTCCACGGACGTTTGCGTCGATTCTCCTCCTGCGTAATTTGATCGCGAGGAGGTGGAAATCATTCGATTTTGATGAGAAGAAGAAGAAGAAGAAGAAGAATATAACGCAGATAACCCGGCGGAAGTCGAGGAGGAGGAGGAAGACGAAGTCTGATTAGATCTGCGGAGGATCGCTTGAGTGAACGCTCTGCGCAACGCCATTATTATTATTATTATTATTATGTGTGTTTTATATGAGAAGAGGTTTCTGTAGTAGTATTCTGTGGTTTTGTTTTGCTCTTTTTTTTCTCTTTTTTAGTTGTGCTTTTTTTGGTCCAAACTGCTTCATTACAATCTTCTTCTAAAAATCACTCCTCTTTCCTGTACGAGCTTTCACCAGTACTTCGCTTTTTTCCTTTGGTTTTTCGGTAGAATGCGATGACTTCGACGAGACACACGTATACAACGATTAAAAAAGCGGTACCGAAGAAAGCCTCGAATCCACCGTAAAAGAACGCTTCGAGGAAGTGGTACGAACGACTTCCGTCATCGGGAAGCTTCTTCTTCTTCTTCGTATTTTTTCTCGTCGTCGTCGTCCTCGGAGAAGAACCGCCAGGAGGAGGACTGTTGTTGTAACAATCCAATCGGACTTTGTGCGAGGCGATGGTTTCCTCTAACGCCTCGACCATGGCGTTTGCATCGACGATGGAGGATAAGACGAAAGTGGTGGCGCGTTCCCATTCGCGCAAAGTAGTCGCTTTGACGGCTTCCTCGTGTTTGAATTTTAACAAACGCGAGCGAGCGAGGAAGGTTTTGCGCAACGGTTCCCGCGGGAAGGCGTGGGCGAACGTGTTTTCGTTTTCGCCGTCCTCTCTGCAGATGTCGTGCAGAATTTCCAACCGCGTTGCGATGAAGCGTCTGATTTTTTGCATGCCAACTGCAATGGTCGTTCGTTTGGCGCCGTCGATGATTGCAAACGAATCGCCCTCGCCGGCGGATAAAGGCGTGAAGACGTCGTTACCGATGGCCCAGGATAAATCCACGTCGTCGCGATCGACGTCGACGTGTATGCCAAACAAATTTGTCATCAACGACGCTTTCAGCGCACGCAAGACGTCCGAGGAATCCACCCACGCGTTTTGCGTCGGGTCGTCTTCGAAACATTTGAACGAAGGAATGTCGATTTTATGTTTCTTGCTGTTACGCACGGCGACGATGAAAGAGTTGTCTTTGGCTATTTCCGCTTGCTTCCCATCGGTAAACGCGCCGAGTTTACCGTGCGTGGTTAACTTCAAATCGAACAGAAATACCGGTATAACTTTTGTCGTCTCGTCACCGTCTCTCAGACCGAGTTGCTTTCGAATGCCTTCTTCGTATTCCTCGACCCAAAAGAGAAGCTCGCTTTCGTCCACGAGAAATTCTTCATCATCTTCTTCAAAACCTCTAGCACCGCTGCTATTACTATTACTACTCGTTCTCTCGCTATTTCTATTTCTATTTTCTATGCTTTTCCTTATTCTGTTCGTGTTCGTGTTGCTGCCAGAGTAATGCATGGCATTTTTGAACGCTTGCGCGCACAACGGGCACTCGTTAAAATCAACCTCGCGTTCGTTCACTTTAATCTTTCTCCCGGGAAGAAGTGCTTTCTGTAAATACTTTTCGACGCGATGGTCGGGATCGATTTTCTTCGCGTCTCGTTCGCTCTGTAAATTGAACGGAAGTTCCGATATGCGAACGAGTTCAATTTGTACGTGTGAAATCCACGCGTCGTCAGTCTTGAATTTTACCATCATCTTTTCTTTGCCGCCGCTCGATACCGATGACGATGACAACGACCCGAAGTGCTCGTCCAAAAATTCGCGCCTAATCGACGGCGCAAATAACGTTTTACTCGCATCGCCCAAAAAACCGGCGATTGAGGCGGATAATAGCGGAACGTTTTCCTGTTTCGCGTGCGCGCCTAAAACTTTCGGAGGTACTCGTCTGGAGTAATCGGTCGTAAACTTTGTTCTCTTCTTGGTAAACCCGTTTGGGCCGCTGGTTAAATCTACCCAAGCGTACGCCGGAGCCGACGGAGAAGAAGATGACGACGCGTCGTCTCTCGATACCATCGACGTCCCGAAACACTGACTCGAATTCGACGACTTTTTATCATACTTTTTATCATCACCGCCACCACCACCCTCGTGACTCAGAAACGAATACACGTACTGCACGCTTGCTTTGTTATCGTTTGGATTCTTCGGCCGTCTCGGATTTAACGCGTAAATCACGTACGGTGAAAAAACGTCGTCCTTCTCCGTCCTATATACTTTCGTCATATCGTCGTCCCCGCCAAACACGTTATCCTTTTCGATAATTCCATCTACTTTTCTAAAATCCACCGTATTCTTCGCCTTACTCGTCGAAGACCATTCTCTTTCGACGCGAACATTTTCCTGTATCGCTTTCTCAACCTCTGCGTTTACCTCTTTCCTCGCGTGCATCACGCGATAGTGAAAGTGCATTTTATACATCTCTCCTTCGCTCAACGCGTCTGACTTTACCGTCTCTAAAAATGGTTCGATGTCTCGTTTCGTCACTTTCGCGAGAAAATTTCCGTCTCGGTGGAAGCCGGACAGTTTCAACGACACCGACAAATAGAAATCGATCGGTTTCGTTCGCCACTCGCGATAGGTAAACACATCTTCGGGAGAAGAAGAATCTGAATCTGAAGAGCGTTGTTGTTGTCCATTCACTTCCTCTTTTGTGTCCTCGCTAAACTCCGAGTAACTGTCGTAGGTGTTGAAATCCGTCCGCCACGGAGACGTTTTCCCGAGAATGGTGGACAGTTCTGCTCGAGCACGAGCGGCTGTGTGTAAATCATCATCGTTTCGTTGCGCCGACGAGACAAACGAGAAGAACGAGAGCAGTAGCAACGACGAACATACTCTCGCCAGGCACACCATCGCTTTTTGGCCGCTCATTTTCTCGTTTGATGTCGTCCTTTTCTCGTGACAAACAACAGAAGCGCTTTCGAGGGGAATGAGGGGAAATGGAGATGTGAAATGTCTTCACATGTACACGCGCGAATAGAAGAGCGCTGTTTGCGAATAGAATAACACTAATAAGAATACGAAAAGCAGCGGTAAGAGAACACCAATAGATAACATCAAAATGGAAGCATCCTCGTCGTCGAATGCAGGCGGTGGTGGTGGTGCGAATAACATACATTTAGGACAAACGTCCGATATCGCGACGGCGTTTTTAACCGCTTTGGATACGTCGTTATCGAAGAAATGGCGCGAGGAAGACCGGATGTGGCGGAAACAAGACGTCAGTTACAGAAAAGAGGAACGAGAGTATCGAATTGTAGAGCAGTTATATCGAGAGCAACAGGTGAACTGGAGGAAATCGGACGTGAAACAAAGGACGTTGGAAAACGCCAGATGCGTGTGGAACAGATACGTGGAAAAGAACAGACGAGACGTCGAGGAGAAATCGGAACAGTTGAAATCGATATCGAACTTATCGGCGTTGATTGCAGGATTCGCGGTGGTCTCTTTAGTGGAGTTGAACTTTACGAACGATTTCGAGAAAATGCCTTCGCACGTGAGCGAGTGGTTGATTTGCGCGTACGCGGCGTCGACGGCGCTCGTCGTCGGGTTGATGTTGAACGCGATGGTGTTGTGCACGTTTATTCTGAGTTCGATTTTAAAGAGAGGAAAATCGTACGTCTCCGAGGACGAGGAGGCGGAGTTCTTGTTTCGATGTCGAAGGTTTGCGAACCATTTTAAACCCGGGGATTACCCTCCGCAACCGAAAAGGACGTTCGAGAGACACTGGGAAAACAGGTGCGAATCGAGTTGGAAGAAAGCGTTTTACATGTTCACGTTGGGAGTCCCGATTTTCTTGGCGAATTTAGCGTGTTGCGCGTGGTTGAAGTTTTCGTACTCGAAAGTGACAACCGGTGTCGTCAGTGGGATCGTCTTTCTGAGCGCGTGCGTGTGGGCGAAAACGAACAAAGATTGGGGTTGGGAAATCGCTCGAGGAAGCGACTCGGCGCGAACGAGTATCAACGGGGGTATTAGGAAGAATCTGAAACGAGGCGCAGACGTTGGCGGGAAAATCAACGGTTTGCCGTTTGATTGGCACGCGCGACCGAAAGAAGAAGACGACGAGGAGGAGGACGAGGAGGAAGAAGAGGAGGAAGAAGAAATAGAAGAACGCGACGACAAAGACGAAAAATCCGACGACGACGACGTACACGACGTTTACGACGAGAAAGACCAGAGAGTGTTCGTCCCGATTCACCCCGACGAAAAGGAGTGACGATTATTCAGAGAGAGAAAGAAAGAGAGAAAGAGATGATGATGATGATAATAATGATGATGCCTTTAGAAGAATAGCCAGAATATATATTCCGTAGCGAGCAAAACCGCCTCATTATACAAAGAGTAGTACGTGTAAAAATCCGAGATAAAAAATTGTTCACACTCTTGGCAAAAGTTTTTTTGTTTCACTCGGTTGAAAAAAAAAAAAAGAGGGGAACAAACGCTCGTCATTTTTTAGCATAAGAAGAAGAGAGATGTCATCGGGAAGAAGATATTATACTAACGATAACGGCACGAGGAGCAGCAGTACCACCGCGACGAA
>Ga0206123_10004227_pt1 | contig 11376 bp, 10 predicted proteins | sample Helgoland_Spring_2_FD_160086 | JGI IMG/M metagenome (GOLD analysis project Ga0206123, IMG submission 160086) | Pelagic subsurface seawater microbial communities from Kabeltonne, Helgoland, North Sea - Helgoland_Spring_Bloom_20160316_1 | ecosystem: Environmental > Aquatic > Marine > Epipelagic ... | reverse complement strand
TTCAACAACCTTTTCCCATACTTGATTTTTATTGTCCCAATCAAAACCAATACCTCTTACCTTTTCTTGAATTCTGAAAGATTTTACAATAGCTGGAAGGGATTTTGGGACTCCCTCTAAAACTGATTTCTTCCCTTCTTTTAATTTTAGTTTTTCCCAATTCTTTTTCACTTCTACTTCATCTTTCACATCCACATCTCCATAAATATGAGGATGTCTATGTATCAATTTATCACAAACTGAATTGATTACATCTGTGATATCAAAATCATTTGTTTCTGATGCAATTCTTGAATAGAAAACAATATGCAATAAAATATCCCCAAGTTCTTTCTTTATTTCATCAGTGTCTTTATCCAAAATTGCGTCAGAAAGCTCATACAATTCTTCAATTGTTAGATAGCGTAGACTATCCATAGTTTGTTTTTTATCCCAAGGACACTTTTCTCTTAACTCATCCATTATTGTGAGAAGTCTCACAAATGCTTTACTTTTCTTATTCATATCATTATATTATCATAAAAGTAATTATAAAAAACTTTTATATTAAATTTGTAAAAAAATATTTTATGAATTTCTCAACAGTTTTTTTGATTACAATCTTAATGCTAATTTTTGTGTTTATTGGAATTGGTGTAAAGATATTAATTAAAAAAAACGGAAAGTTTGCTGGAACTTGTGCTAGTCAAAGTCCATTTCTAAACAATGAGGGTGAATCTTGTGGGCTTTGTGGAGCAAGTCCAGAAGAGAAATGCAAGAATGAATAATCTTAATCTACTATACGGTCTAATATTTTAGGACTGCAATAAGTCTTCCAATTCCCATTACTAGATGTATATACTAAGTATATTTCTATCTCCGGATTTTCAAAAACAAACTTTTTTGTTTTATCTACACCCATAGCCATAAATGCAGTTGCATAAGCATCGGCGAGCATACAATTATTGTGAACAACAGATACACTTAAAAGATTATTTTGTGCTGGAAAACCTGTCTTAGGATTTATAGTATGAGAGTATTTAGTCCCATCTTTCACATAAAACTTTCGATAATTTCCACTTGTTGCTAGTGCTTTATTATTTAAATCAATAATAAATTGAAAACGATTATTATTAATCAAAGTATCTGATGGTTTATCAACTCCTACTCTCCAAGGTAAATTATCTGCATTTAACCCTCTTGCTAAAAGCTCACCTCCAACCTCAACTAGGAAGTTAGAAATATTTTGATCTAATAAAAATTCAGAAATCAAATCAACTGTATAGCCTTGCGCAATCGCATTAAAATCTAACTTCATGCTTTTAGGAAGGACTAAAGAATCACCATAAATATTTATCTTGTCTAATCCAATATTACTTACTATATTTCTTACTTTAGAAGAATCGATAGTTAAAGAATCTGTATAGCCTAAGTTATAAAAACCATAATAATTAACTAGTGGAGAAACTGAACAATCAAAATATCCATCAGTATGATTGAATATTTTTTTTGATGCTAAAAAAACTAAATTAAACATTGAGTCAGTTCTTGTTAGTTCTCTATTATTTAATTTAGAAATTGTAGAATAACTCTGATACACAGAAAGTGAGCTATCAATCTCTAGTAAAATACTATCAATTTGGAAATTATAGTCTAACCCATCTTCAGACATATATTTTATATGATAATAACTCCCTTGTGCCTGACCAGAATTAGTTACAAGTATTGTATTGATAGAAGAGCTACATCCAAACAATATAAATAAAACAGTGTATAAGAGATATTTCATAAAACAAAAATGATATGTAGGATAAAAAAGTTAACAATAATAGGTAACATATCAAAAAACATAATAAATAGTATGTTTTTTAATATATAAGATAATTATTGAGTTTAGCCACCAAAATCATCGAATCTTACATTTTCATCTGGTATCCCCCAATCATCTGCCATTTTAATAACAGCCTGGTTCATTAAAGGTGGTCCACAAAAATATAACTCAATATCTTCAGGAGCTTCATGTTTACTTAAAAATTTATCAATTACAACTTGATGTACAAATCCACTAAATCCGTCTCCTTCAGCATCATCAAGATCTTTTTTATCAACCCAATTATCTTCAGGTAGTGCATCTGATAAAACTAAATAAAATTTAAAATTTGGAAAATCTTTTTCTAAATCTCTAAAATAATGTATGTAGAATAACTCTGCTCTAGATCTACCTCCATACCAAAAAGTTACCTTACGGCCTGTCTTTAATGTTTTAAATAATTCATAAAGATGGGATCTCATCGGGGCCATTCCTGCTCCACCACCGATATAAAGCATTTCAGCATCACTATCATTGATAAAGAACTCACCATATGGACCTGAAATAGAAACTTTATCACCTTCCTTTAATCCAAATATATAAGAAGAAGCAACTCCAGGATTTAAGTCTGCCCATGCATTTTTTTCTCTATCCCATGGTGGAGCAGCTACTCTAACATTCAACATTATTTTTTTACCTTCAGCAGGGTAAGATGCCATTGAATAAGCTCTAACAACTTCCTCTTCATTTTTCATTACTAAATTTCGAAGTGCAAAATTTCCTTCTCGCCAGTCTTTCTCAAACTTTTTAGGATCACCTGGATGATCTTGAGGATGTGCTGTCACATCCATTTCTGAATACTTAATCTCACACTCAGGAATATTAATCTGTATGTATCCTCCAGCGATATATTCCATATCATCTGGAATCTCAACAATAAATTCTTTTATATAAGTAGCTACATTATAGTTAGATACAACTGTTGCCTCCCATTCTTTAACACCAAATACCTCTTCAGGAATTGTAATATCCATATCTTCTTTAACCTTAACTTGACATCCCAACCTCCAGTTCTCAGCAATTTTCTTTCTAGAAAAATGAGGCTCTTCTGTCGGCAATATACCTCCACCACCTGAGTTAACCTGACATGTACACTGGACACACGTCCCTCCACCACCACATGCTGAAGGGAGAAAAATACCTTCGTTAGATAATGTAGTAAGCAATGTATTTCCACCATCTACAATGAGTTCTTTTTCACCATTTATCATTATACTAATTTTTCCACTTGGTGACAACTTAGTTTTTACAAATAATAAAAGACTAACTAATGTGAATATAACTAAAAGAAATACAACTATACTACTTAAAACTGTTACTGAATTTAATATTACCATACTATTATATTTTTGAAATTATAATTTAATACCCATAAAGCTCATAAAAGCTATTCCCATCAATCCGGTAATTATATAAGTTATACCTAGCCCTCTTAATGCGGGAGGCACATTAGAATATCTTATCTTTTCTCTAATTGCTGCAATTCCAACAATAGCTAAAAACCAACCTACTCCTGAACCAAGTCCAAAAACAGTTGCTTCAATAATACTGGAATAACCACGCTCTTGCATAAATAAAGAACCTCCTAAAATAGCACAGTTAACAGCAATAAGAGGTAAAAATATACCTAACGAACTATATAAAGTAGGTGAGAATTTCTCAATAACCATTTCAACTAATTGAACAATTGAAGCTATAACTGCAATAAACATTATAAATGATAGAAACGATAAATCAACGTCTATAAAATAATTAGAAATCCATACCAATGCTCCTTCTTTAAGAATATATTTTTCTAGTAAATAATTAAATGGAATGGTAATTCCTAATACAAAAATAACAGCAGCACCCATTCCAACTGAAGTCTTAACGGTTTTAGAAATTGCTAAATATGAACACATACCTAAAAAATAGGCGAAAACCATGTTATCAATAAATATTGATTTAATAAAAATATTTGCTAACTCTTGCATACTATCAATTGTTTTCGATTAATTTTTCGTTTCTGGCCCTTTGCCACCATATTAGAATACCAACTGTAACTAAAGCCATTGGTGGAAGTATCATCATTCCATTATTTTCATAGCCTAAATCATACAATCCTAACTTTTCTAATACTGGATAACCGTACAATGTGCCCGCTCCTAATAGTTCTCTAAAAAAAGCTACAATTATTAGTATTATACCATAACCAAAAGAATTCCCTAAACCATCAAGAAATGCTTTTCCAGGAGGGTTAGCCATTGCGAAAGCCTCCAATCTTCCACAAATAATACAATTTGTTATAATTAAACCAACAAATACTGAAAGCTCCTTACTTACGTCATAAACAAATGCCTTAAGTACTTGATCAACTAAAATTACAAGTGTTGCAATAACTACAAGAAAGACAATTATTCTAATTCTTGATGGAATCATTTTACGCATTAAAGAAACTACAACATTAGCTACTGAAAGTACAACTAGAACGGATAACGCCATAACAACAGCAGGTTTAAGCTGTACAGTGATAGCTAAAGCTGAACAAATTCCAAGTACTTGTACTGTAATTGGATTATTTTCATCAAGCGGGTCGCTTAATAACATTTTATTCTTCTTTGATAAAAATGAATCTTTACTCATAATCTATTGTATTATTATATCATTAAGTGTTAATAATGTATCTGCTTTAGATATATTTAAATCTTTTTCCATTTCAGATTTTATTTTTGAAAAATAAGGCAAATACATGCTTAAACGTTCATAAAGCATGTCAGATACACCATCGGAAGTAATAGTTCCACCTGATATGCCATCCACAGCGTGCATATCTCCTTTTGGAGCACCTCCTTTTATGACTTTTATTGAAATTAATTCTCCATCTTCAAAAATTGTTTTACCAGCAAAAGGATCTTCAAAAAATGGTCGATTAATCTCAGCTCCAAGACCAGGAGTTTCACCCTTATGATCAAAAACAGCACCAAACACTTTATTTAAATCATCCTCTAAAGCAATAAATCCCCATATAGGACCCCAAAGCCCCTTTCCTCTTAGAGGAATGATATACTGTTTTTTTTCATCAACTTCACTTATAAATAAAGGTAATAACTGTAGGTTTTTATCTTTTTTTAACTCTTTTTGCAAATCAACATCAAAGGCAATACCATCAACTATTTCTCCATTGGCATTTAGAACTAATTCCTGTTTGACATAAAGTGGATACTGAACATCAGCATCCTCCCTATTGATATTAATTCCAACAGAACTTAAAATATTTTGTTTTTTCTCTAATAACACATTTTTAGATTGAAATGGTTTTAGACCGATTGCTGCAGTAGAAAGAAGTGCAGCAACAACTACAACCATAATTGCAGCGAAACTAAATGTGTACGAATTTTTATTTACATCCATAAATTATACTTTTACTCTATTAAGTCTTTTTTTAATATTGGCTCCAACAATATAATGATCAATCAAAGGAGCAAAAACATTCATTAGTAATATTGCTAACATCATCCCTTCAGGATAGGCAGGATTAAATACTCTTATTACAATTGCAAAAAAACCAACTAAAAGGCCATAAATGATTTTACCTTTATTAGTTTGTGTTGCGGTAACTGGGTCAGTTGTCATAAATACAGCACCAAATGCAAAACCTCCAATTAAAAGGTGAATATGTGCAGGAGTTGACATTAGAACATTTACCCCCCACAAATTAAATAATAATGCTGTTAAATATCCTCCAATAAATGTTGACAAAATAATTCTAGAGCTACCAACACCAGATAAAATTAAAATCAGCGCTCCAATTAAAATTGCAATAAATGAAGTTTCTCCTAAAGATCCAGGAATATAGCCCATTAAGGCATCATTCATACTCCATTGAAGATTAGCCCAAGAAGTTGTATTTGAAGCTAATGCTCCAAGAATTGTTTCACCAGAATAGCCATCTACGCTAGCTCCATGTACCCAAACCTTATCTCCAGACATGTAAGATGGGTAAGCAAAGAATAGAAAAGCTCTTGCTGTTAGAGCAGGATTAAGTATATTCATCCCAGTACCCCCAAATACTTCCTTTCCAATTACAACAGCAAAAATCACAGAAATGGCTAACATCCACAGCGGTACATCTATAGGCATAATAAGCGGTATTAACATTCCAGTTACCAAGTACCCTTCATTTACAGAGTGGCCTCTTGAAATTGCAAAAGCAAATTCTACAGAAAGACCGACAGCATAGGAAACTATTAATAGAGGAAGAAATTTCCAAAAACCAAAGATGAAATTTTTCATAAAATTTGAGCTCTCTGAAAGAGCTTTAAAATATTGATCACCTATATTCCACATACCAAAAATGATACATGGCAATAATGCTATTACTACAAAAGCCATTGTTCTTTTTAAATCAACAGCATCTCTAATGTGTGATCCAGAATGAGTAGTATGATCTGGAACAAATAGAAATGTTTCAAATGCATCATAAGCTGGATACATTGCTTCAAGTTTACCTCCTTTAATAAAATGAGGCTTAACAGACTCTAAAATATTTTTAAATAATTTCATTTTAACTATTTTCTTTTCTTACTAAATCTAAACCACGTCGAATAATTGATTGAACCTCAATTTTAGATGTACAAATAAATTCGCATAGTGCAAAATCTTCAGGAGAAACTTCATAAATACCTAGATTCTCCATTAACTCAATATCTTCAATCATTATAGCTTTGATTAACTGAAGTGGATAGATATCCATTGGCAAAACCTTTTCATAATTACCAGTTACTACATATGCTCGCTCTTCACCATGCATATTAGAATTGATTGTATATTTCTTGCTAGGATTAAGCCATGAAAAAAAAGTTTTAGAAGCTGAAAACTTTTTAAACCCAGGCAAAATCCATCCAAGGAACTCTTGCTCATTTCCTTCAGGAATAACAGATATTGTAGTATCATAAAAACTTAAATTACCTTCAAGATTTATTTTTGTCCCTGTCAACACATCTCCAGAAATAATTCTATTAACTCCATCATTTAAATTGTCAGTTAATAAATTCGATACTGAGACACCTGATATTGTCCTGTAATATCTAGGTTTAGAAACTTGAGAACCAGCTAAAGCGACAATTCTAGAAACATCATATCTACCTTCTTTAAATAAACGTGCAATAGCAATTACATCTTGAGGTTCAAGATACCATATAACTTCACCTTTATTAATGGGATCTAAATGATGTATCTGAATACCAACATTACCGGCAGGATGTGGTCCTGAAATTTTATTTATCTGAACACCTTTAGAATCCCTAAAAACTTTAGAGACATTAGTATTACCGTCAACATTAAGATGTGTTTTCCCTTTTGATAATTTGGTAACATAGTCTAAACCTAATTGAAATAAATCTTCCATACCGTAGAGAGCAAAATCATTGTCAATTGAAAGTGGTGTAGATTTAAAAGCAGAAATGAAAATTGCTTTGGGGAGGTCAGTTGGATTAGCAATAACATCATATGGTTTCTGTCTAACAAATGGCCATACACCACCACTCAACATAGTTTCAATAATTTGATTTCTAGTCAAGTCTTTAGAAGAAGGAACTTCAAATTTCTTATAAACTATATTATCATCTGCATTTATTACAACTTCAAGAATTCTACGCTTCTCTCCTCTGATAATTTCTGAAATCTTACCACTTACTGGGCTACAAAATACAATTTTTGGATTTGATTTGTCAAAAAATAAAGGAGATCCTGCTTCGACAATATCGCCTGCTTTAACAGTTAATTTTGGTGTTAATGCATGGAAATCAGTTGGCTTTAGAACATATTTATTTGAAATATCAGTTGGCTTAATGGTAGCATAAACTTTATCCGCATCTCCAAATAAATTAATGTTTAGGCCATTTTTTAATCTTATTTTTTTAGACATTATTTTTAATTAGATTTTTCGGTTGCAAAAATATAAATTTGCAATCAATTAAAGCAATTAAAATCACATTAAAAAATGAAAATTAACAACTTTATTTTAGCTCTTTTCTTTATATCAATTTTGATATGTTCTTGTTGGAGCTCAAAAAAAATTTCAGAAGAACTTAATACTACAAAAGAAATAATAGTTATTGAAAAAGAAATTGATTTAGATGAGATAAAGTATGAAAATCAAATTTTTAACAACAAAATAAAATCTGTTGTTTGTAACAAAAATAAATTAGACCTTTCATTACCCATATTAAACCTGGGTAGTAATGATGTGCTAACTATACATTTTGACGACCTTGATGGAGACAGAAAAGATTATTATTATAATATTATTCATTGTAATTCTAATTGGGAAAAGAGCAATCTAATTGAAAGCGAGTATTTAGATGGATTTTATACTAATTCAATTTCAGATTATGAATTCTCTTTTAACACAGTACAGAAATACACTCACTATATGTTTGAATTTCCGAATCAAAATGTTAAACCAAAAGTATCTGGAAATTATATTTTTCAAATATTTGAAGAGAATAAAAGTATTGTTCTTACCAAACGATTTATGGTTCTCGAAAATAAAGTAGCAATTGATTCAAAGATTAGAAGAGCAACTCTTGCTGATTTTAGAGCAACAAGACATGAAATTGATTTTTCAATTAATTACAATAATATTAAAATAGCAGATCCCTACTCTGAAATTATAGTACACATAAAACAAAATAATAGCGAGGAAAATATTATTACTGATTTACATCCACTATTTGTCAAAAATCAAAAACTAATTTATGAATACGAGTCAGAAAACACATTTTTAGGAAATAATGAATTTAGACATTTTGATTTTTCAAGCTTAAGATATCAGTCTGATAGGATTAGTGAAATTAAATTTGACAGTATTAATAATGTATACCTTTTTGATGATCATAAAAGAGCCTTCAACCAATACTCTATTGAACCTGACATTAATGGTAATTTCTTGATAAGAACTCAAGAAGGATGGAATCCAAACACTGAAGCAGACTATGCATATGTTCATTTCACATTAGAAATAGAAGAAATAAGTAATCAAGAAATCTATTTACTTGGATCATTCTCTGACTGGAAATTTAATAAAGAATTTAAACTTTTATATAATAAGGAGACTCAGAAATATGAAACGATGTTATTACTAAAGCAGGGCTATTACAACTATCAATACGCTTTATTAAATAATAGTGCTAAAGAAAACATTAACTTTATTGAAGGAAATCATTATCAGACAAGAAATGATTATTATATCTATGTTTATTACAAACCTGTGGGAGCAAGATACGATCAATTAGTAGGATACAGCAGAAACTCGAGTAAAGAACTTTTTTAAGTTTTCATTAAAACCAAATAACTATTTATTTTTTTACTTGAGAAAATCCTTAATATTCTTTTTCTTTAACTTTGAATCAGCATATTTGTTAAGAAGAAATTCAACATCTTTCTGAGTAATAATCTCATCATTCAGATACTCAATAATAAGTTCTTTAGCATTTTCTTTAATATTATCATTTTTCATAATACTATCTTTAAAAGCTATTTCTTTAAGTCTCTTATCTTTTTTAGCTTTTGCTATTTCCTTATTTTTCATCTCTTCTGCTAACGCCTTTTGTCTGGCTTGCTCAACAGATACTAACCTCTGCTGTTCAATGACTTCCAATGCTAAACGTTCCTGCTCGGCTATTGCAGATATAATGCTGTCCTTTAAAATTTGATTTGCAACCTCAGCAACCAAACGAGCCTCCTCTTCTGCAACCTCAGCCGCTAAACGAGCTTCCTCTTCTGTAACCTCAGCCGCTAAACGAGCTTCCTCTTCTGCAATTTCTAATAAAACACGTTCATGCTCTGCATTTGCAAGTATCTGTTCTTCACTTATACTATTAGAGTTGTATGCATTTTGATTATTTTCATAATTAGACTTAACAGAGATTTCTTTTTGCTGATTAGTATAAGAATCATCTAATTCAATATTATTTTCAATCTCAATCTCAATATCTATTGATGGAAAAAAAGTACTTAAAAGTACTTTTTGACTATTACTAAAATAATTAGTTACTAGTCCTAAAACCGAAACATTACTAGATGTTAAATCAATATTTGGTTCAGGAAGATTCACATAGTTGTATTCAAGAGAAGGCGGATTCCACGCTTTAAAGTTTATTTCAGTAGTGCTAAAAAAACTTAATAGCACTACTGAAACAACTAATATAGATATATTTTTATTCATTATTTATTTATTACAGTTGAGAAATAAAACTTCCAGCAAAAGTTGATAAAATCAATATAAACCAAATAGAGAATGCTAATAAAGGTTGATTCTTGTCTTTTGCTTTTTCTTCATTAATCAATGACATTATATATACAGGTTCTTCAGAACGAATTTTGAACGTATTGTAGAACAAAGAAGCTAAATATGACATAGCTACAGACAGGAGCATTCCTCCAAACAATGCCGTAAATAATATTGCAAATAACATTGCTAAATTTTTAAAAAATCTAAGCATTGTAATCTGTGATTCATCATACTTAATAAGTCCTTCAAACATTGAAACCTTATCTTTTCCAAAGACTAAATCTTCATTTAACTTTGCTAGTTTCTCAGTTTCTTTATTAATTTTATCTTGCATGATTTGAGCTAAAGATTTTTCTTCATTACCCAAAACTCCATCAGTAATATTGGTAGTAACCTCACCTTTATTCTTTGTGAATTTTTTCCAGGACCATCTATCTGTATCATATCCAAAATTATAAGCCCAATCAATTAAAGTGCTTTTTAGATTTGACTGCTCTTTACTTATTGAATATGGAGAATTCAATTTTAATTGATATGATCTTGTAGCAGAAGGTTTTGAGATATCCCCAAGGCCCTTAGCTAATACACGATAATCATATTTTTCAACGTGCTTAGATCTAACATCAGAAACAACATACTGTGTAACATCAGATCCAACTGAACCATATTCAGACCAATTATCATTCTTTTCTGAAGATAGTTTTCTTTCAATAACAAATCCATCTTCACCAGTAGAATTGTCATTCCAAGCAAAGACTAACCTTAAATTATATTCAGATGAAATTCTTAGATTTGAAGGAGAGTTAATATTACGTTTAAAAGTTCTATGATCAAATTCTGAACTGTAGTCAGAATCACCATTCTTGTTAGAAGCTTTTACTCTATACACATAAGATTTACCTTCAACAATATTCATATCTACAAAAGATGTTACATCATCTGTAGAGGAAATTGTTATCCAATCAGATTTTTTTGTTTGGCCTTTTTCCTTTCTTTGAACTTTAAACTTATATTTTCGACTCTCATATTGTTTGATATGTTTAGAAATTCTTTTAATTAATTTATCTGTTTTCTTAATTTGATTAGAAATATCAACCGTATCATCTATTGCTCCCTTAAGCATCTTTGGAAGTTCGGCAGTATAATCAGTTTCATATTTATTTAAAATAATTTCTGGATTTTCAATGACATTATTAGGAAAGTCTAAACCAAAGTTATTTTGATGTGCTCTAACATTTAGCTCAATTGCAGTCTC
>Ga0206123_10004223_pt1 | contig 11387 bp, 13 predicted proteins | sample Helgoland_Spring_2_FD_160086 | JGI IMG/M metagenome (GOLD analysis project Ga0206123, IMG submission 160086) | Pelagic subsurface seawater microbial communities from Kabeltonne, Helgoland, North Sea - Helgoland_Spring_Bloom_20160316_1 | ecosystem: Environmental > Aquatic > Marine > Epipelagic ... | reverse complement strand
AGGCGTTTTCTGGTCAGTAATATGGTCAGTAATTGACTGCGGGGGCATGTGCCACCCCACCCCCTAGGGATGCCGTATATAGCCTTTACCTGAGATTGGTTATGGGAGTTCGTAAACTAGTAGTATGAGGCTGTGAGAGGCTGTGTTGACAGTATTGGCTGTAAAGAGTGTGGGTGCAGCGTGTGGTTGGATTAGGAGTGGTATTTAACTTACTGATTATGTTTTATTATATTAATAATTAGGTTTCTTAATTGATGCATAAGTGCTATTCTCTAAGTCACCCTAGTATGGTAGTGGAAGGCTTGTAATATACACCTTCCTAAAACAACTATAAGTCAGAGGTAATATGCTTAAAGATCAATACAAATCCTATCCATGGAGAACAATAAGATACCAAAGGTTCTATCAAATAGCTGATCAAGTTTTAGATGAGGTTCAGGAGTTAATATGGGCTGATACTGGTAAGGCTAAGCGTAGGGTCAAAGGTGATGAATTAGAGAAGTTAACCTATTCGATTGATAAGCTCATCAGGGATAGCGTTTCAATAGTTCTAACTGATAAGTATAAACATAGCTGCGCTATAGCTAAGTCTAAGATGCAGTATGCAGGTGACAGAAATGATCCTCTACTCACCTATAATATATTCATCAAACGAGCCTATGAGGGTATGATTGAACTAGGTTATTTATACAAAGCAAAGGGAGGTTTTTTTAACCGGAATCCAAGTAGAAATAAGTTCTCAAAGAATATACAAACCCGTTACAGAGCAGAAGATAAATTGCTCAATTTATTTACAGAAAAAGAAAGAAAAGTACTGCCTGTAATAGTTCCACCAAAACCAGTGGAAGCTCTTATTGTTCAGCAAAAGGTAATTACTGAATATGGTACATCTAAAGTACGCTTGAAGTTTGAAGAAACAGATGAAAGCACTGAAATGAGAGAAAACCTAATTATAATTAACAACGCGATATCAAGCACATGGTACGACATAGAAATTGATAATGAAGAAATGTCTGTACTGCAGAGTTTATTATTATCCAAAGAGCGTAGAGAACAAGGCAAAGAATATACGGTCGATTTCAGCCAGCGATTACTTTACCGCATCTTTAACGACGTCAATTTAGAAACAGGTGGCCGCTTCTACGGGGGGTGGTGGCAAAATATTCCAAAAGCCTATCGGTCAAAGTTATCTGTGGATGGCAAGCGGATGGTTGAGTTTGACTACTCCAATTTGCATCCGACAATCCTTTACCGCCAAGAAGGTTTACAGCCACCAAAGGATTCATATTTATTAGTCATAGCTAAACACTTTAGGGATGTGCAAACCAACCGTGCTTTACTCAGGTCGATGGTTAAGAAGGCATTTAATTCAATGATTAACGCCAATAGACCCATGAAAAATGCTCCTAGTGGAATTAGGCCTAAAGACTTTGGCTTAAAGTGGTCACAGGTATCTGATGCTATCCTGAAATCTCATAGTAATATTGCTCACCACTTTTATACGGGAGCAGGATTGAGGTTGCAAAAGGTCGATAGTCAAATTGCAGAGAAGGTTCTTTTGCACTTTGCCAAAAGAAGACTTCCTATATTGCCACTACACGATAGCTTTCTGATGCATCATGGGTTTGAAGAAGAGCTGCCAAACGCAATGAGGAAGGCCTTTGAGGAAATGGGCTTGGGTGAGGTTGATATTGATCAGAAGGCTGAACATAGAAATAAGCCCAGCTCATCACTCGCTGATTTTGACCCAAATGATCTTAAACTAAATGATGATTTTTCAGATATATTGGACTTACTTTCCCAAGGCTATTTTATAAGAGAATCTACATTTCGAGAGATGCGAAGTCTGCGATCCTAAATTTAGAGCTTTTAAGCGTCGTTAATCTTTATGTGGGATACACGCCATCTTAACATCTATATCTTGACCAAAGCCACCTTTGAAGCTACCGAAAGCTGCTTTTCTACGTGTCAGTGTTTTATCACCACGATCAAATATCCAAACTATGTATAGGACACTTGAACCCGCCATAGTTATAGTTTTTTCTGATAAAATATATTTTTTACTTTTATGTGTTATAGGGTATTTAGCTAAACCATCTGCTGACGCTAAGAGCCATTCTTCATCAGTATGTTCAGGCCAAAAAATATGCTCCACTAATTCATCATCAGTGCATTTGTAAATGCCTTCACTTGAATGGGCTAATTGTGAAAAGCTTATATTAAATAGTAGTGCTGTTAAAATATAAAGTATCCTCATGATATTTATCTTAAACGAAATCTTTAAGTTGTAAATTTAAATTACTACCATCCAAGCTTGAACTACTTGACTATATTTTGATAATCTCACTTTGATATATGCTAGACTTTAATAATATAATAATTATTATGGTAATAACTTATCTAACCATGGGGTTAAGGTATAATGTTTTGGATGCGTTTATTTGGTTTTCTAAGCTTATTGCTTGGTTTTATATTAATTGCGGGTGAAGTTCTAATGCAAGGACAGTTACTCTCAATGGGACTAGTTTTAGTTTCTATTGGAGCTGCTCTCTTTATTTTTGCAACATTAATAAAAGCAATTGAAGGGCGTAAATAAAATGAAAAATCTAATTATTACAATAGACTATAACATTCCTAATGGCACCATTGGAGAAAATCTTGATTAATCTTAGATAAAATGTCACAATGATATTAATATTTAAATAGTACAAGGGTCCGCAGTGTCAGAAAAGAAATCGAAAAAAAAAGGTTCAGAGTTTTGGTGGCCAGATGTTTCTGAACCAAATGGTGCAATGGCAAGTGCGAAAGCCACTCAGTTTATTGCTTATTGGATTGGTGGGTCTTATATCGTTATGGCTTATTTCTCAGGGATAAATTCCAATTATATAATCGGTACGATATGTATACTTTTTGGTATTGGTATTTGGAGAAATCTTATGTGGATTGTGCCTATTGTTTCTAGCATTGGCTTATTGGAGGCTGCAGGAAAAATAGTTACAGTATTATCTGCTGGCAGGGTTAACGGTTTAATTATAGGTGGTATCATATTAATTGTATCAATTCATGGTTGGCGAGGTTGGATTGCATTAAGGGCGCAATCAAAAATCGACAACTCTAATTAAATATACTGTATCCTTCAAAGGCTATCACTTAAGTTTTTGATGTGGCCAAAAGTAGATGTTTCATTGGACTGAAATCTAGCCGAGCGCATACTAATAAATCAGTAATTCAAGAGTCATTAAAAAATCCAGCCGCATACGAAGCTTTTTGTTAGGGCAAAATTTTAGCTTATGGAACTTAATTATAAATGATGATAACGATTTAGACTTAATAGGTCGTAGTGGTATATAGAAATATATAATAATTACAGTTATCTAAACAATGAAACTAATCTAAATATTTAAATACAATTCTTTGTGATATTCTAAGAATTCAGCCTTAACCTTATGCCGTTTATCAATATTTATTTTCTTACCTTTTAAATCATCCAGGCCTATAATCTCCAGATTTACTGGGTCTATATAATATGCATAATTATCAAACTGATCATGATGGTTTGGGCAAAGACAAAGCATGTTTTCAATTATGTCTGGGCCATTATGTGGCCTTCCTAAGCCTTGAATATGTGCGCCTATGGAGATTGGGCCTGAAGGTGATGGTAAAAATATATCACAAACCTGACATCTATGATTATAAATTTGTTTAACTTTTTCACTAACTTTTACGTTTCTTTGAAGTCTATTAGTGGTTGTTGTTACCCTTGATGGGCTTTCATAGGTAGGCTTTAAGGATTTCTTCAAACTAACTTCAAGATCATCGATTGAATCATCAGAAATTAGATGGAAACGACAAATATAAAAGCCTCTCTTACCAATTGATCTCTGAAAATTAACAACTCTATACAGTCCATCATAGCGATAACCAGCAACTGGCCCATTTTTAATCTGATGACCTCTTATTACTCTAACTGGTAAATCATATTGGCAACTTAACTGAAGTCCTTTGTTACCTTTTGTGAACTCTTGATCAGCAATTTGTTTGCCACCTGGGCTGTCTTGACCGCCTTGGCCAGTATAAAGAATATAATTTAGATCATCTACATCATCTTCATAACCTCCTGACAAGACAATTGAGTATGCACCTTCTTGTGCGCCCCAAATACCTGACATTAGAGGTCTGTGGATACCTGCTTTTGCAACTTCTTTTCTATCAATAAATATATGTCCGACTGATATGCCTTCAATATGTCCAAACATTTAAATCCCCTAACTTAGAGTTCACTTATTATCATATTGCTTCAAAAAGTTGCTAATACCAAAATGATACACTAGCATGATCATAAGTAAATATTAGAATAATAAGATTAAAATGAGAGATAGTGAAATAAATGGGCTACAGTAAGCAAAGATTATATATACATCTTGGGGCATTTTTTATCGGGATATTTTCGTTTAGCTGGATGCTTTTAGGATTGTGTCTCATTGCCCACTATTTCATATCTCCAGCCGTGGCATACCAAATAACAAAAACTGATCCTGATGAAATATTCAATTCTAAGGACACTGAAACAGCGTGGCGAATAAATAATACAGTAAGAATTTTAACCATACAGAGTAGTGTATTTTCAACAATAATATACTTTATTGGATTAGGTATAAGCTTTCTATTTTGAAATTTTAGTTGATTGTTCTCCAGAGTAGATATTGACCTATCATAAATATATATGAATGGATTTAGATTTAATAGATAGTGGAGATAAAATATTATGAAAAAATTACTCCAAATAACTGCAATTATCATAGTATTTATCATAGCTGCTTTGTATTTCTTGGATGGCCTGGAATATACTGAAGCTGAAAGAGAATGGTGCAAAGAGCATCGACCTTTGCTGCCTATTGAGATTTGTGCAAAAGAATTTGGATATTGAGGTATGAAAAAACGAGCGATTATTACAATAGATTACAACATCCCTAATGGCACTATTGAAGAAATAGCAAAAAAACATGAATTGCTGTCACGGTTTTTGAAGGTATTTGGCGAAATGGATGAGCAAATTGTAAATAAAAGCATGAAACTTATAGATGTAAATGATGACGAAATAACAAATGTAACCCAGTTAAAGTTTCAATAAAACTAAAAGCTATTAATTATCATATTTATTCTAAACAGATATTTGTGTCTTCTATATAATAATAAGTTAGGTCTTGAATTGACCTATTCGTTTCCTTGGAAACCCAATTTATCATTTCGCATGTTGAATATTCATATTCATCAAATTCTGGATATTGTGATCTTAATTTATCAGTTTTAAGCTTTAAAAGAATTAATTTTTGCTCTTTTGTCATTGGGAATAAATTCCTACATGATTTTTTTATTTGCTTTACTGCAGCATCTGTTTGAGCTTTCTGTATGTTATTGAGTATACATTGATCATATTTTCTATCTTGATTTGCAAAGCTAGGAGATACAAATAAAGTTAAGCAAAACAAACGAATTAAGTTTTTTTTAATAAAATTATATTTCACTTTATACACTTTCTAATTCATTAAACTTCATAATGTGCTTTCACAATTAATCGCATCATTTGGTTGGATTATACGTATCATTATTCATTCCCCACTGTAGAGATTAGCCCACCATAGATATTATGAATATATTTAATTGGATTCATACCTAGACGAACACCATCAGAACCATGGACTTTAAGATTACCTGAACACCCAGTGTGTTTAACACCAATCTTTATAGGTATGCTACCACCAGCATTACTTGGAAGCTCTATCGCCTGAACTTTATTACCTCCACATTTTAGGCAAACAGGTCGGCGTTTTAGAGCAATTACTCGATCTAATACTGCAAAGCCTTCTTGGCTTGCTAAATATTTAGCATAATCCTTTTCAGTAAGCTGAAATAGTGGCTGGCCTGTATATTCTTTGTGGATTTCTCTTGCACGTTTCATGGTATAGCTGTCAGGCAAATCTTCCATGGCCACTATTTTATCACAGTCACTGCAAAGTCCTAATTGTTGGTTAAATTGGAACATTTGCTCTTTGTATGACCAGTAAAAACCTCCAAAGGTGACTAGAGAGTCCCCCTTAAAAGAACATTTATCGCAAGTAAAATTCAAAAAAGTTGTAGACATTATATGCTCATTATAGGGGGCTAATTATTATTTGATAATCTCAATACGATACACTAGCCTGATCATAAGTAAATGTTAGAACAGATAGATGTAAATGATAAGACGATGACAAATTAAACTCAATTAAATTTTCAATAAAGCTATAACCTCTTAATTATCATAAACTTCAATAGATGAAATTATTTTTTCAAAAAATTTTATATTTTACATGAATTTAAAATTGTAATATCAAATTGATATATTAATTATTTCTATAGGTATGGTATGTTCATCATTATTGGATTTGTAATGTTAATAATCGCAATACGTGTTGGCATGTGGCGAATGACCTGTTTCTTTTATGAACAGCGAATGCCCCTGAACACTCCACTGCTTTGGGACACTCCATATGGTGATAAACTATCCTTTATAATTCGATGGATAACGTCATTCTGTGCAGCATTTTTATTTATGGAAGTAGCAAAAGACATGTTTTCAACATTTGTTGGATATATAACCTTTGGGCTTACACTGGCATTAATTTCATTGGCTAGTTCCATTTTTGCTGGTATTGAAACCCATAAATATAAAGATCAGTAAGTTAAATACCACTCCTAATCCAACCACACGCTGCACCCACACTCTTTACAGCCAATACTGTCAACACAGCCTCTCACAGCCTCATACTACTAGTTTACGAACTCCCATAACCAATCTCAGGTAAAGGCTATATACGGCATCCCTAGGGGGTGGGGTGGCACATGCCCCCGCAGTCAATTACTGACCATATTACTGACCAGAAAACGCCTTATTGTAATGAACTGGGGTATGCTGTATTCAATATAATATGAGTATTAACTGATTAGTAACGGATATAATAAGAGATGAACACGCTGTCTCTCCGCCACTTACTGCCTAACTAGCAGTGGCATATCCCCGATAAGCATCTGATAATACTCAATCTTTTAGCATGGCACTTTCATTGTTTTTCTATCCTAAATATTATACCGAATTGGATTAGAAGCGCCCTGTTTTTTTATGTGGCTGATAGATTTGTTGATATATAGGTCTCTCACCTCTTGTATTGCAACAGTACCATCAAACCCCCACCGTTCGGGTTTATTGGCATCAGACGGGCATTGATACCAATTATGAATTTTATATACTTCAACGATGATACCACGATATTCACTTAAAGCATATTCTAGCATCGAACGCCGAGGTTTAGCTATGACCCAAGATTCTTTCGTGCTTTCGTAAACATTTGCGCCACCTTTTGCGCTGTCGTAACTTTTGTTTATATTGATGATTACAGCATTATGTTCTAAGTTAGAAAGTGGTTTTGCATTGTATATACGCATTATTTCATCAGAATGCATGACACCAAATCTAATTGAATGGCGCCCAGCAACCTCATTGGTTAAATCTTCGCCTAAATACCCTAAAAAATCAATCAATGTCGCCTCAATTCGAAAGGCTTGATCTTCTGTTAAACCATGCCTGACAATTACATGACGTACATGAAGATTATTGTTTTTTATAGAATTTATTCTTTCAAGTTTTGGGAAAACTACATCCATATTCTGGCTAGAATCTGCTGCTTTAATATGTTCAAAAACTCTATTTTTTTTACCTTTTCCTATATAAAATACTTTATTATCTCTCGGATCAATAAGGCAGTACACATAGAATTGTAGAGCTTTTTGAGTATTCACGTCAAAATGGTCGAACAAAAGCTTTCCCTCAATAATAATATAGTATTAAAGTGTCACAATAAGACATTCTATTCAATGAGTATTACATGAAGATTACAAAAAATTTAAATGAAAAAAGCCTACGCAATGTATTTGTTTTAGCAATTATAGCAGTCTCAGTTTACATTGGCTTCGAGCCTCTGATTGCTCTTGTGCCTGACGGTGTATCAAAAGCAGTTATTTCATCATCTTTTGGTGCCATTTTTGTTATAATCTTAACAATGTATTTATTAAATAAACAAACAGAAATAGAACAAGAGTCTAAAAGAAGTGAAAAATTATTTGATGAAAGAATTAAACTATTTCAAGTTATTCTAGAAGTGACAGAGGAAATGTTAAAAGATGGGTATATTTCTTCTAAAGAAATAAAACGCTTACCATTTCCTTATATCCGATTATGTATGCTTTGCGACGAAAAGCCCATAGAGGCATTCAGAACAATCTTTGACAAGTTAAACGCCATCTACGCTAGTTCTGATAACGAAGAAGTAAAAATAAATGACGCTGAAGAAAAAGAATTGATAAAAATGTTATTCATTTTTTCTGTCGAATGCAGAATTAATCTTCAGGTATCTTCATCAAGATTAGATGAGAAACTACTTACATCCTCTGCTGAGACAGTATCTAGCACAAAGAAGAAAAGGGATTATACAAAACACAAATTTTTTGGAAAAAATTTAACTAAAAATAGATATATTCATGCCATTATTAAAAACTTTGCAACTCAAAATTCTCATTTAACAAAGGCAGAGTTCGAAAAAATAATTCCATCTAAACTCCCATGGCATCCAAAACCTTGGGTAACTTTTGAAGAAGCCAAATTAATCGCAGAACGCGATAGGCCCAGGCATTACATAAAGGATGATGAAATTATCCAACTGGCTGATGCAATAATATGTGTTTCAAACGGGCAGGATAAAGATGGAATACCCAAATGGCTAGAACTCTTCAAACAACACAATATTCAAATTGACTAAAAAAATGATCTTATAGGTCTATTTCCTTATAAGATTTAATATAGTCAAGCAAAGTTAAAGGTTTGATTTTATGCTACTCACAAAAGGAAGGTTTATAACAGCGCTCACCTGTCCAACTAAACTGTATTACAAATCGAAACCAGATTATGTCAATCAATCAGTTGAAGACACGTTTCTTGCATCGTTAGCTGAAGGTGGTTTTCAAGTTGGAGAGTTAGCAAAACAATATTTTCCTGAAGGCATAAATATTGAAACCTTAGAAACTTTGGAAGCAGTAAAGCAAACAAATGAACTTTTAATAAATGATTGCGTCACAATATTTGAAGCTGCCATAAAATTCGAAAACTGCTTTATTCGTGTTGATATTTTAGAAAAAAAAGGAAACATAATAAATATTCATGAGGTTAAAGCAAAATCATTTGACGGCAAACAAGATACAAACTTCCTGAAAAAAGATGGTACTCCCAGCTCTTCTTGGAAAAAATATTTATATGATGTGGCATTCCAAAAGTGGGTTTGCTCCCGTGCTCTCCCTAAAAATATAATTTCTGCTAACTTAATGCTCGCTGATAAATCAAAAAAAGTAGCAGCTGCGGGTTTAAATCAAAAATTTAGGGTTCAACAAATAAATGGGCGCAAAAGAATTGTGGTAGAAGGTAATTTTCTCAAAGAACATTTAGACCCTAAAATTCTAACGTCTGTGAAGGTTGATGATATATGCGAAGATATTTTTCTGGCGGATAACCATGGTCTTGGGATTGAAGAAAGTTTTGATCAAATGATACAAAGGTTTTCGTTTGCTTGTGAACATAACCAAAGAATAGAACCAAAATTAGGAATACATTGTGGACAATGTGAGTACATCTGTTCCAGTAATGATAAAACACTTGGAAAGAAAGACGGCCGTCTAGAATGCTTCATGCGAGTCCTTGGAGTAGATACCTCAGTTTTTGAAAATCCGACTGTATTTGATCTATGGAACTTTAGGGGAAAGCAAAGACTCATTGACGATGGGAAAATACGATTAAGCGATCTTGAAGAGACTGATATTAATACTTCTTCAACCACTGTTGGCTTATCAAATTCTGAAAGACAATGGATTCAAATTCAAAAAGCCAAAAATAAGGATGATACAGTATATTTGGACCGGAATGGACTTAAACATGAGATGGATAGTTGGACCTACCCTCTCCACTTTATTGATTTTGAAACAACCATGGCGGCTATCCCATTTGGAGCAAATCGATCACCCTATGAAGGTATTGCATTTCAATTTTCTCATCACACAGTAGATGAGGAAGGTAATGTAACACATGCTGGTGAGTTCATTAATGTTGAGCCTGGGCATTTCCCTAATTATGATTTCGTGAGAGCTTTGAAGGATGAGCTTTCTAAGGATAATGGATCAATATTTCGTTACTCTAATCATGAAAATACTTTTTTAAACCTAATACTTGAACAGCTCACAGCTGACACCTCTCCCCCGAAGGATAAGGATGATTTAATCCATTTCATCAAAAGTATTACACAGTCATCAATGAAATCTGATGAATTATGGGCCGGTAAGCGAGCTATGATTGATCTTTTAGATGTTGTTAAAAAATTCTATTTTGATCCTCGCACGAATGGGTCCAATTCAATCAAGTATATCCTACCGAGTATTTTAAACCGCTCGGATTTCTTAAAGTCTAAATACAGCAAACCCATTTATGGTGCTAAAACTGGCATTCCAAGTAAGAATTTTAAGTGCTGGACTTGGATAAATAAATCAACTGACGGTTCAGTTTCTGACCCTTACGATTTACTTCCTAAGCTATTTGAAGATAAGGATGCACTACAGATTTCATTACTATCTCAGGACGAAGAATTAAAAAATGGAGGTTCAGCTTTGATGGCATATGCTCGAATGCAATTCGAAGTTATCTCTGATTACGAACGCAACGAATTAAAGACCGCGTTACTCAAATATTGCGAGCTGGATACCCTGGCTATGGTCATGATATATGAAGCTTGGAAATATGAATTGTATTAATTATGAGCGAATGAAATAATCAAAAAACAAAAACTCATTAATGCATTCAAAACAACATAGTAATAAATTGTACGGCAAGATGTTTAAAGGACTTTTTAAATGAGAGAAAAAATAATCTATGCTAATGTAAATTGGTTTACCGTTTCTGAAGAACAAGATTTTAATGACATACCAAATACCTTGAAAAGTGCGAAGGCTCTATGGGATGAAAATGGCAGCCAAAATAACTCAAAAATATGTAACATACTGAATGATTTGATTACATGTAATTTTCTGGCTGAAAATATATCTGGATGGGAAAAATACTTTGTAAATATAGATTATGGTGAATTTAAAGCAGAAAAAGTAACCGTATTGGGAGTGGATTTTTCAGATCATACACTCCCCTCAATACGAGCTGAAGCCTGGATTAAAGTTCAACTGAAAGAAGGAATATCAGACGAACAACTCGATGAATTGATTGAAACTGAATGGGGCTTAGTATCTGGAATTATGTGGTCCTG
>Ga0206123_10004222_pt1 | contig 11388 bp, 14 predicted proteins | sample Helgoland_Spring_2_FD_160086 | JGI IMG/M metagenome (GOLD analysis project Ga0206123, IMG submission 160086) | Pelagic subsurface seawater microbial communities from Kabeltonne, Helgoland, North Sea - Helgoland_Spring_Bloom_20160316_1 | ecosystem: Environmental > Aquatic > Marine > Epipelagic ... | reverse complement strand
CGTGGGTATACCCCTGCGAATGAGAACACTGATCACCGAGGACACCAGACTCACGATTTATCAGGGCTATGACGATATTGAACTATTCGACCTGAAAAATGACCCGTTAGAAATGAACAGGTTAAGCGGGGCTTCTGCCTTACGGACCGAGATGACAGACCGACTGGCCAGGGCGCTTATGGCAAACGATGACATCTCCCCTAAACCCACGGCATTTGCATAGGCAAATTTATCGCTTACAATCCCGTCATAGGCAATTACTGGAGCCAAAGTTGATGAACCTACCAAACGGCCAAAGCTATTTATGTGGTCAGGCAAACGAACCTCTCCTCTATGAGACAATCGGTAGTTGCCTGGACCGGGTCGCTGCAACCTTTCCCGACAAGGATGCCCTTGTGGTTCGGCACCAGAACATTCGTTGGACCTTTGCAGAATATCTAGCAAAAATTGAGGCACTGGCAACCGGCCTGATTAGTCTAGGGGTTGAACCCGGAGAACGAGTGGGTATCTGGGCACCTAATCGGGTTGAGTGGTGTTTGACACAATTTGCCACAGCAAAAATTGGCGCAATAATGGTGTGTATCAATCCAGCCTACCGGCCCTACGAACTTGAATACGCACTCAACAAGGTCAAATGCAAAACCATTATTGCCGCGGAACAATTCAAGACCAGCGAATATTTGTTAATGCTGCAGGAAATGGCCCCGGAACTGGATAAATGTGAGCCAGGCAAATTAGAGTCGGCAAAGCTGCCACACCTGCAAACGGTTATCCGTATGGGTGAGGCAAGAACACCGGGTATGTTTAACTTTGATGATGTTTGCAAAATGGGTAAGGCGCAACATTATGCGCGCCTCAATGAGATTGCGCCGGGGCTACAACCAGACGACCCCATTAATATTCAATTTACCAGTGGAACCACCGGCAACCCAAAAGGTGCAACCCTGTCACACTTTAACATTTTGAATAATGGCCTGCAGGTAGGCGCAGGTATGCGCTTTACCCCTGAGGACCGGCTATGTATTCCGGTACCACTCTATCATTGCTTTGGTATGGTTATGGGTAATCTTGCATGTTTGACCCACGGTGCCTGCGCTGTATTTCCCGACGAGGGTTTTGATCCTGCGATTGTGCTGGCCACTGTCGCCGAAGAAAAATGTACAGCACTACATGGCGTCCCCACGATGTTTGTGGCAGAGACTGACCTGCCGAACGTTAACGACTTCGATCTTTCCAGCCTGCGAACCGGTGTCATGGCTGGCGCGCCCTGCCCGCTCGAACTTATGCACCAGGTCATCGACAAACTCAACATGAGTGAAATCACCATCATGTATGGGCAAACAGAAACCAGCCCGGTAAATCACATGACAGATATTGACGCGCCAGCAGAGAAACGTTGCGGCACTGTTGGCAGGGTTGGTCCCTATCAGGAAATCAAGATCATCGACGACGAAGGACGGGTGGTGCCACTCGGAGAGAAAGGGGAATTGTGTTGTCGTGGCTATTCAGTCATGCATGGATACTGGGATGACGAGGCCCGAACCCGCGAAACAATAGACGACGCTGGCTGGTTACACTCCGGCGACCTTGGCGTCATGGATGAGGAAGGTTACGTACAGATCGTCGGGCGCATCAAGGATATGATCATCCGCGGCGGTGAGAATGTTTATCCAAGAGAAATCGAAGAATTTCTGTTTACACACCCGGACATTCAGGATGCCCAGATATTTGGCATACCGGATCAGAGATATGGTGAAATTGTTTGCGCCTGGATTCAAAGGAGACAGGACGCCAAACTCTCGGATGAAGATGTGAAGGTATTCTGCCGGGAACAGATTGCACATTTTAAGGTCCCTGCGCTGGTTCGGTTTGTCGAAGACTTCCCCATGACTGTTACCGGCAAGATCCAAAAATTCAAAATGCGTGATGCGATGATTGAAGAACTGGAACTTGCCTGATCTATTGATACCCAATTGACTTGAATCTTACCCGGGCTTGCTGGAACTAAAAATCCTGAAGTAAGCCCACCTGATCCAGGCGGCTATTGAAACAAAAAAGCCAAACCCGAAGAGACTGGACTTGATTGGCGTAATCACTGCTTTTGCATCGACAAAGTCAGCGGTACCCGTGAGTGCCAGAATCTGGACCACGCCCTCAACCAGGTCAACCGGAATCGCCGCTAATGGTAACAGCGCCAGATAACCGCCGTAGGTGGGAAAAAACCTCAGCGCTACTGCGGCGAACAAAGTGCCATAGACTAGCGGGTAGGCGACATCCAGCGTCGCCGTTGTCCAGGCATGTACCAGGCGCTGCTGCTCGGACATCCCTTTGATCACCGCTCTCACCTCATCCGGAGATGATATCGGGTCGATCAAAGTGATACCCCAGATACTGGTCACAACCGGAAAACAAAATGTGATCACTATTGTTCCAACAAACAAACACCAGAGACTGGTGGTAGTTGTTATTTTTGCTGTTATCCGGGCGGCCAGGGTTAATTGAACTTCACTATTTTCCGGGCTCACAATATGATTCCTCTGCGAATGTAATCAATTAGACTTTTGACCAGGCATTTGGTAATTATTAACATAACAGTAAACAAAGTGTGAGGATACCAGGATGACTTCCCTGGTTGATAACTGGCACGAGCCTCCTTCATGCCAGATTGCCTCGGCGATAATAAGTGCATCAATTAGTCATTATGACGCCCCTGGGAGAAAATAATCGCAGACAAAATATCATGAATAATTCTAATACCCGTCACGAAACTATCCTGATTAACCGAACAATTAAAGCACTCCCTTCGCTGATCTTTAACGCCTGGGTGAGCCCCAAAGCCAGGCTAATCTGGGGAGTGCCATCAGATGATGAAGCCATGGCTTTTATTGAAACTGACTTTCGTGTTGGCGGAAAAGATGTACATATCTGCGGCCCAAAAGAAAATTTGTGCTATCGGGTAGAAACTTGTTATCACGACATCCAGGAACCGAGGCTGTTAGTGTTTACTGAACGGGTATCAAATAACAGCCATACACTGTGTAGTTCGCTAATCACCGTCGACCTGACAGCCGAGGGCAAAGATACAAATCTCGATTTAACGATCCAGATCGCATCACTGGTCGGTGATGAAATGATTAGCGGTAACCGGGAGGGCTGGCGCATGGCGCTCACAAATATGGAATTGATGCTGGTAAAAATGCCATGACAAAAGCGCTGCGTGGGCTGAATTTACCCAGGTCGATAAGCGAAGGTAAAAATTGATCAAACCTTGGCCATCTTCACGTGGTTTTTTGTGCAACTTTCACAATCACCAGCACGTCACATGGGGGAAATTGCTCAAGCAGACATTCACCTTGCATCTCTGATTGTCGGCTCTCTTTTGGTGTCATTGCCGTATCAACCCATCGCATTGCAATATCAAATGAGCGATAGGATTCCGCAGCTATTGCACTAGTTGCCTGGATCACAAGGACTCATCCAACCCAAACGCGCATCATGGATTTAATGTCCAGGTTAATAAAGTACTCGGTGAAAGGCGTACCCTGCTGCCGGAAGATGGAAGCTCATAAAGTGACCGGCCATCGGTCGGGCTTAAACAACCAGGGGACAATTGCTCTATGGGTTTTAACAATTTCGAGCATTCCAATTTCCGATTGCGAGAAAAAACCCGCATCAACGGATTCGTCACTTAGGTTGATCACCTTACCCGGCGCCTTCGCCGAAAAGCAAATCGTGACTAACTGTACCGCTTCGTCAGTTCGTTGGATGATTCTGCCCGGGTCACTAAAGTGACCAACCAGCTTCAGGTCCGCAACCTCCATCCCGGTTTCTTCCATCACTTCACGGCAAGCACATTCGGATATCGACTCACCGATTTCCAGCGCCCCACCGATCAGTCCCCACTCACCATCAATGCGATGATCAAACAGAATCTTGTCCTGATCGCTTAACGCAACCACAACACCTATGTGAATCCTGGTTGGAAATGGTGCATTTTTATCATTGTCGTAATATGTTGCCATCTATCACCTTAAGACTCGAAGGGTATCCAACCGTACATCAATACATCGCTGACCTCACCTGGCGACAAATTTGGAAATTCCAGATAATTCCGCAACCGACCTTCAAACTCAAAACCACACTTTTCCAGAACACGGGCGGATTTAACATGCTCGTGATGACAATAAGCATAAAACCGCTTGATCCCAAGGTCCCTGGCGAGGGAAACCATACTCATTGATGCTTCGGTCGCGTAACCTTTTCCCCATTGATCCCTGGCCAGCACATATCCCGTTGATCCGGTATGGTTATTAATCAATTCAAATCCGGTAGAACCGAGAATTTCATCCGTCGACTTATCCGCGATCAAATAAGCGCCACCTGAACTCCCTTTCCATTGCTCAATCCAGAACTCTACAACTTCTTCGGTCACTTTCACCGAGTTGTGCCGTGGCCATGACATATATTTGGTTACCTCCGCATCATTTGCATATTGACTGAAGATTTCTTCCGCATCGCCCGGTTGAGGACGTCGCAAGACTAAACGGTCAGTCAGGATTTGTTCCGGGAAATTTTGAACGATCATTCGCTCCTCCAACAGTGTTTACAGATTCCCCTTCAAACTAAAAAAGAGGCAAACCTACAGGGCAACCACAGGTTCAGATTGAGGGGCTTTGTATATCAAACAGTAGCCGTGGTTGTAACCATAAACTTCTTTATCCCACAGCATGACTTCCTCGCCAACAAACTCGAGACCCGCGCCTATGGCACCATACAAATCAAACGCCAGCGCCGTGCAATACTGCTCAGTCACCAGATTTTGGATCTGGATGATCAAGCGACCTTCCGGCGCCAAACAGTTGCCGAGTCGCAGGTAAATCGCCGCAAGCTCACTGACATATGCCTGATAGGAACTCACACGGGTCGAATAGCCGTCCAGGGGATTCTCCGGGTCACACCGATTCATATACGGAGGTGATGAGATGCACAGCTTGCACGGCGGAAGTTCCAGATTCGAATCACGCAGGTCTGCCAACATCACGCCTGGACCCCGGGATAGGATCGAATTGGCATATTCAACCCGGTCCTGCATTATTTCAAAACCCAACCCCTGACGACCCAGCCTTTCACAGACGACAAGAACAGTACCAAAGCCTGCAAAGGGATCAAGCACACGTTCTCCCTGGTTTGTATATTTCAGGATAAAGCGTTCGATCACAGCTTCGCATAATCGGACATCTTCGGACAAAAATTGTTCTGGCAACTCCCAGGATTTATCGTCTGGATCATTAAACCAGGTCTTCATTTGCAAGCCTCATAGATGGAATTCATAGAACCGCTCTGCCGCGGGTAACCGGGTACCCAGGCAACGAATCGATACCGATACTCAAACTGGTCAATCCCTGTCTACTAATAAACATCTTGATTCCTGTTAGATATTGCAGCTGCCTCTAATTCAGCGCGCCACAGCGCCGTGATTTCTTCACTGAATAAGTGGAACTGAATATCTATGGCGCCATACGCTTTACGCCCACAAACTGACAGCGCAATGTTGGCTGCTTCGGCAAGTGGATATCCATAGACACCACATGAGATCGCGGGGAAAGCAATTGAATGGCAGTTATATTCCTGTGCCAGCTTCAACGAATTTTCGTATGCCGCCGCAAGGGTTGCGCCCGGATGACTGTCGGTTTGATAGATTGGTCCAACGGTATGAATCACGTACTTTGCATCGAGGTTCCCTGCGGTTGTGATTCTTGCTTGCCCGAAGGGACAACGGATGCCCGCGACCGATTCTACTTGATGGCAAGCTTCCAGCAATTTTGGGCCCGCTGCAAGATGGATTGCACCGTCGACCCCACCCCCGCCTAACATCACAGGGTTGGCGGCATTCACGATGGCATCTACTTTTGCTTTTGTGATGTCCCCCGGGATAATGCGAATATGATTCACTTCGGTAAATTCGTTTCTGTGGACACTGGTGTTATACCCCCCCTCTCATCTACTTTCGATCTTTAAGTAATGAATTTTTGATCCGAATTTTGCCGTCCTGAAAGGTAAAAAGGTCGCAACCCTCTACCTCTATGACGGTACCATCTGGCCTGGTTGCGAGAAATGTCCATTCGGAACATCCGCGATTGCCTGACACAAAATGACTACCCTGTTCAAAACGAACATCAGGCAGGTCCGTCCAGACTTCAATAAATCGCTTGCGAACCTGATCATATCCCGAGAAACGTGTACCGTATTTTTCGGTGCCGCCACCTGTATCAAACACACAGTCTTCAGTGTGGTAAGTCATAATCCGGTCTATATCGTGAGCGTTCCAGGCGTCAGAGTAGGCTTGCAAGTCATCTTTTGTCATCTCTATTCCATCGTTTTCAATTATGAGTGTATTTAAGGCATCAATTTTATGACCATCACCCGTTCTGGCGATTGTAACAAAGCCATGACTCGTCTCAGCAACGAATTATCAGGCCCATCTAACCGCCTGTATCAGGGTCACAAGAACTCAACTCATTGATTGAATAGCCGCTTCAATATCTATGAATCCCCCGGGCAACTGCTAAGCATCGGTTTGTTCCTGGTTCAAATTAAAGGGACTATTGGGTTCATAGTGGCTGAACAGGTTCATTGCTTTTGTCTCGGGTAATTCATATTCTTTTAGACCCGCTACCTGAATATCGATACAGGTCCTAAGGGAATGGGTGAAATTTTGATACGAAAAGCTTGTTGCAACAAACTCCCCCGAGTTCAAGACCAGGCCTCCCCGTCGCCGATCTTCCTGGTACGCTTCCATCTCATGAAGGTAATTGAACAGGGTGACATCCTTTGCGCTTTGATCAGGGGTCAGGACAAACTGAACCTTCGAAAGATCAATGAAGTGTGCAAAAATAAAGGGGGCTCTGGGGTAGTGAACAAAAGAAGTGACGACAATCAGCTTTTCAAACTCGACAGTTCCCAGAAAAGTTGCAATGCCGTTAGCCTCATCAACAGTGTGACGTGTATCCGGGAATCTGGTCAGTATACGGTTATCGCTAATTCCATTTAGCTTTAGCTCCGCGGCTACTAGCTCATGGTGCAGGCCTCCTGCACCGTAAGCAAGTTCACCCCCTGTGATAACAACTTCACTCTCCCTGTCATCTTTCAGGATATTTGCAGCCGCCTGCACTCTCGTTTTTCCGGTTTCAGATAGTCCGTAACCCGTGTGATAAGACGCTAATAGCATGACAATATTCATCCAGGCTCCGCAGGCGTTGTGCGCCAAAATAGTCGGCAGGGACAATCATCAATCTCACCCTAAAGATTTTCCCAGTAGTGTGTCAGACCCTGCAACCCGAATACGGTTCCACCCAATTTTTTTATATAGGCCCGGAAATTCCGTTAGCACAAACAGTTCTGGAATCCTGATCTTTACAGCTTCCGCTTCTGCCGCCTGAATCAGTCTGGACCCATAACCGCGTCGCCTCTGCCCTGGTTCGATGAGTAACGCATTGATCCAGACACCGATTTCCGATTTGTTTGGATTTTCATAGGTACTAAACGATAGCCCCCCGACCAGTTGATGGTCTTCTGTCAGCAGGATCAGCGGTGGAGGAATTGTGACACTGACATCGGTTCCCGAGAATGGATCAATACTGCCCCATTCCAGTTCCAGCCGTGCTCGAAGCGAGGGTAAATATTCCGGGTGAGCAGCCGTACTTCGAATCATCAAACCGCTTAACCGATCAATAACTGGCTAGGCGGCAACACGTAATTCTTTGATGGAATTCGAAATGACCCTGGCCGAGGATCTGAGCAACATAATGACCAATGCCGTGGCAACAACCATATCCGGCCAGCCCGCACCAAATAGCCATACCGCGCCGGCAGCGACAAACACAGACAGGTTAGTTGCAATATCATTACGCGAGCACTCCCAAACGGAACTCATATTGATATCTTCATTTCGGTGACGCCAGAGCAGTGCCAAACACGCCGAGTTTGCCGCTAGCGCGACCAGACTGAAGATACCCATCAAGCCAAAGATGGGAATTTCCGGGTGCACCAATTTGTAGGCGATTTGGCCTGCGACCACCAGTGCGGCCAACAGAATCAACATGCCCTTAAAAAATGCCACCCTGGCTTTGGCGGCGACACCGCTTGCGACAACCATCAGGCTGAGGGCGTAGGTCATTGCATCACCCAGGTTATCCAGACTATCCGCGAACAATGCGGTAGATTTTGCATATTGTGCAGCCACAACAATCACTACAAACATCACGGCATTAATTGCAAGTACCGCTTGCAGTGTCCCCCGTTGGTTCTCCCTTAACGCATCTGCAGCACAATTATTGTCACAACAACTCACCTTTAGACCTCACTTGAACTTTTTTATTAACCTGTAGCATCAGGAAGTGATTCTACGCCGCACTTTGATCATAGTGAATAGCAGCGAACAGGTTACCCTCTGGATCAAGAAACTTGGCTACCCAGCCAACGTGGGGAATCGCGGTCTTATTCATCAGGACTGTTCCGCCTGCAGCTTCAACTGATTTAGTCGTCTGCTCGACATCATCAACGGTGATAGAACACTCAAAGCCGTATATTTCCCTGGAACTCGGATTGTATCTGCGCCCTGATATTGCTCCGATAACACTTCCATCAGCCGCACTAATCTGGCAAAAATCCTCTGCCCCCGCATAGGAGCTGCATTTCCAATCAAAAACCGTTTCGTAGAATTTCCGGGATTTTTCTGTATCGACGGAATGAATATCAAAATGTGCAAGCTTATTCATGATCGTTTCCTTGTCCGCAAGTCACCTTATCATACTCAAACGGACACAAATCTCAGCTCCATCGCCGGACTTTAGCCTCGAAGCTTATCCAGAAAACCTGTCTCGGCATTGACCCACCACTGATTTCCATCCTGGTCGACCGCCGTAAAGCTATAGGCAACAAGACTCTCTGCCGGCCCCTGGGTAATTTTGGCGCCTGCTGCCAGTGCCAGATGATGGATCTCGTCGACTTGCTTTCGATCGTCAACCCGGAGGGACATACCACTTGGTCCCATCTGTTCCCCCCTCGAAATATTAATCGAGACCTTGCCGCCGAATCCATGAACTTCCGCGTGTTCGACCCGGCCGTCTTCACCGGGTGCTCGCCATGACTCTTTCATACCAAGCGCTGCAACTGCCCAGTCAACCAGGGCCGCCACGTCATCACTCCAAATAAGTGGAAAAATCTCTGTTGTCACTTTATCGTCGGAACTTGGATCGCTCATATGTTCTCCTCAGGATTCGACTATTAGCACAGGGTTCCTTCACTCGCCGGTAAATTTCATACGTCACTGATTTTCTCGGCAATAAACGAAGGGATCGGGCTTCGCTTACCAGTTTTCCGATTGAAAAACGTTAACACATAACGTGCTTCAATCCGGACACTGTTATCCCTGGCATCGCACACCTGATGCTGCATTCTTAAAGAGCTATCGCTTCGACCACAAATACTGCTGCGAATCACCAGGGGAGTACCTAACCTGGCGGCTTCATGAAACTGAAGTTGAAACATTGAGGCACCGGCAGCCAGTTTCTCCTCCCTCATCTTGTCCCGGCTAGCACCCAGTGCATTTTGCACCGACCAGAGTGCCCGGGTCATCTTATCCCAGAGGGCTCTCGTGGAAAGGTTCTGATCCGAGTTAACCTCCATAGGCTCAACTGTGCCCCGATAAGTTTCCCTAGGGCCCCAGACAATCTCTCCCGGTGGAATATCGTTTAACGTCAATTCAAGTTTATCTAACAGTGGACTCTGCCGTGCAGTGCCAACATCTGGCTCGTCGATTGGCAATTCCATCAACCGCTGGAACTGACAGACCAGGGCCTCATCATGCAAGCGAACCATCTCTCCCGAAATCAACCATCGGTCATGCGCCTGCCTCTCGACAGCACATCGTACGAAAGCGCAATCCCCTGGATGCATTTCTGCCCTGAACCGAATTTTCTCCTTAAAGGTCAGCAGCCGATCCGCTGGTGCAACACCCAACAGCGATGCAACACTACGACAAGCATCGTCTGCCGATTGTGCAAAATGTTGAATGTTGATATGTCCAGCCTGACCACGGTGACGTGCCGTAAAACGCCGCATCAAAATAGTATTAGAGTTACCGGTGTTTGCTACACACAAATCATCTGCCGGCTGCCGCTCCGACTTCAGCATGGATATCTGGAATTTCGCTGTTGCTATCGAATCATTTTCCGGCCAGCTAACCAGTCGCATGTCCAGAATCGCCAGGTCCGCTTGTGATTGCATCAACTTACAATAAACAGCAACGCTATGGTTTACCCGACACACTTGACTGCTCTTGATCAACGATGAGGCAATCTGCAGTGATCTATCCACAATCTCCTGCTTTGACCAGCCGCACATTGAGAAAAAGGTCATCGCGCCATCTTCAAATAGTCTGGATATGATATGGGGGAAAGCTTCTCCCGACCCATCACACTCCTCGGATTGAATAATATTGAGTGCAACCAGATGCGTTATGGTTTCGCTTTTTATGTGTTTTGCTGAAATCAAGCCGTAGAGTTCGACATCTTCAAGCTTGTCCCATTTCCTGATCTGTGCGTGTTGGGAGCCTTCAAATTCAAAGCCAAGTTTCTTCAGTACGCGACCGGAGGAAGGATTACGGGAAAGATGACGAGCGTAAAGCCTCAACAGTCCCAGGTCACCCAGTGCATAGTCAACAACCAAATGTCCCGCCTCGGTGCAAATTCCGCTACCCCAATAGGGCAAACCGACCCAATACCCAAGCTCTGCCTGATGACCCGTTTCAATACCCATCAAACTCATTACACCCACCAGGCGATTTTCTGACTTCAGCACAATCGCAAAAGCCAAACCCTTGCCGAGTCGGGCAGTTTCTTGCTGGCCTTTGATCCAACTCTCGGCTAACCCATCTTCATAGGGATGAGGAATATTAAGAGTGGTGTCTGCAATTTCAAAGGCGCCCGCCAGTCGTTGAACTTCATGAGCATCGGTTTCAACTAACCCTCTTAAGATCAGTCGTTCAGATTCAAGCGTTGGCACATTCATTTATCAGTCCCAAATGTAGGGTAGCTAAAGTTGTTCATCTAAAGTAAAACATTTATAAACTAGTGCGCATCCGTAAACCAAAATCTCCATGGTTACTTCCCGACAACTTATTGATTTCTAAGCCAACAGATCTGAAAGTCTGGGAAATTTACCTTGAAATGGCCATTTACGGACGGGAACTAACTAGTGCGCATCCATAAATTCGTATCACATTGAAATATAAAGGAATAACTTCAGAAAGGCATAAAAAATCCTCCTGGTTTTGTTAAAATTAATTTGCGAAAAAAACCAACAAACCAGAAGGACATACGATGCGAG
>Ga0206123_10004220_pt1 | contig 11389 bp, 6 predicted proteins | sample Helgoland_Spring_2_FD_160086 | JGI IMG/M metagenome (GOLD analysis project Ga0206123, IMG submission 160086) | Pelagic subsurface seawater microbial communities from Kabeltonne, Helgoland, North Sea - Helgoland_Spring_Bloom_20160316_1 | ecosystem: Environmental > Aquatic > Marine > Epipelagic ... | reverse complement strand
GCGGATATTGTCTCGTACCCACTGGAGCGCAAATATTTGGTCCAGGATACCATTTACACCGGATGTCTCGAATTCCGGCCCGAATCTGGATAAGTCGGTAAAACCCAGGGCTCCAAGTCGGTAATTAATACTCACAACCACAATATTACCGTTACGGACGAATTGGGTACCGTCGTACCAGGGAATTGCCCCCTGTCCGGTTCTAAATCCACCACCATGAATCCAAAACAATACGGGTCGATTACCTTCGTCAACCGCCGGTGTTTGAACATTCAAATACAGACAATCTTCATCCCAGGCGACGGGTACACTATCTGTCATGCCACCGGTTGTCAGTTGCGGAGCCGGTTTGCCAAAGCGGGTAGCGCTGCGGACACCTGCCCATGGCTCATGGGCAACCGGGGATTTGAATCGCCGTTCACCTGTGGGTGAAGCCGCAAATGGAATACCTGCAAATAGCAGCACATCCTGCTTTATCTTCCCCTGCACCTGTCCCTGTTTTGTTTCAGCAATCATGTTCATTGATATTCGCTTCCTGCCTTGTCGCCGGAACCCGTTCCTGACAACCCACAACCATAAGGGGCTCAGGCCAGGGTGTTCCTGCTTGTTTTATATTCGTTCGATGATGGTTGCGGTACCCATACCGCCACCGGTGCACATCGCAATAAGCGCTGTCGTTTTGTCCCTGCGTTCCAATTCATCCAGTACAGTCTGGATCAACATTGGGCCAGTTGCACCAATCGGGTGTCCCAGGGCAATAGAACCCCCGGCGACATTAATAATATCATCGTCAACACCCAGGTCCTTTTGGAATTTAAGTACAACCGCGGCAAAAGCCTCATTGACTTCAAACAGATCAATGTCGTCTTTTGTCATTCCAGCTTTCTTTAAGCAAATCTCTGCTGCAGGGCCAGGTGCCGTTAACATAATGACGGGCTCTGTTCCCGCCGTCGCCGTCATGACAATTCTCGCCCTTGGTTTTAAACCGTTCGCTCTTGCATATGCAGGAGACGACAATAAAATGGCGCTGGCACCATCAACAACGCCGGAGGAATTTCCTGCATGGTGGACGTGATTAACACCCTCAATCTCCGGATAAACGGCTTTGCATATCTCATCAAAGGTTTGCTTGTAACCATCAAACAAGGTGCTACCCATCTTTTCAAACGAGGGATTTAAACCCTGCATCGATTCCAGGGTTGTACCAGGTCTTGGGTGCTCATCCCTGTCGAGGGCAAGTTTGCCGTCATTATGATAAATAGGGATCAGCGAGTCCTTGAACTTACCCGCCTGAATAGAGGCTGCTGCCCGCTCCTGGCTTCTGACCGCATAGGCATCACACTGCTCACGGGAAAATCCTTCCCGGGTAGCAATTAGGTCAGCAGAAATACCCTGTGGGATTAATGGATACTGTTCAAATAGATGAGTGTTGTTAGCTGTAAAACCATCGGTATGGTTCGGGGCGTAGCGGGACATGGATTCAACTCCACCGCCAATCACCAGATCCTGCTGACCAGCCATTATCCCCATGGCTGCAACTGTGACCGCCTGTTGCCCTGAGCCGCAGAATCTATGCAAGGTTACGCCGGGTACATTGATCGGCCAGCCCGCATCCAAAACCGAGGAACGTGCAATATCATGGGCATGATCTCCGGTACCGGATCCATTCCCCGCTATCACGTCTTCAACGTCACCGGGTTCAAACCCAACTTTTTCTTTTAGTCCGTTCAGAACCTGCGCCATCACGCGTTGGGGATGAACTTCAGACAACCCACCCACACCTTTTTTTCCACGACCACGGGGAGATCTAACCCCATCTATAATCCAGGCTTCACCCATTTCTTTCTCCTTTGACTAAATAAAAAATCATCATCCACCGCAAACTTTTGCCATCGACAAATCTCAATTTGTCGATGGCGTTGCCCCGGACGTCAAATTGGTACATTCGCGAAGGTCGCATTTGCCTCTTGGTGTCTTCGAACCAGCACCAACAACCCCCTCACAGTATGCCATTGCTCGATCGGCAGCCATTTCTTCACTGCCACCGGATTGGTGGATTTGACGGGTTGAGGTTATTTTCTTTCGAGTGGCCGAGGCATATAAACTAGCTTCGACCCTGCATTCATAAATTTCATGTTCATCGGGCAGATCGACGGACACAGGTACGGCTTGCTGAGGAACAGTCGCGGAGCCCTGTTTTCGCACGTCGTCGCCACGGGACTGCACGCTAATAAGGGTGGAGGCTGACTGTTTACCTGGGACTGAGTTTGCAACGGTTGAGCGACTGCGCCTGTTTTGACCTTCCACATTCACCTGCACCTCGGCGTAATTCCTGACCGACCGATCATAGGATACTGTTGACTCGACCCGCCTGGCAATTGTCCTAAGGCCTACTAATTCAGACTGTGCCGCAGCCTCCACGGTCAAGGCAAAAATTTCACTGTTTCCGCTTGAAGTAAAAAGATGAAAGTCCTGGCTGTCAGCACTAAAACCACTTCGACTTTCACTGATAAGAAATTTACGTCCCAGGGAAGTTGACTCTGCGGTTCGGGAGGCCATGAGGCGACCATTTTCGTACAAATACATTATGTCTTCTTCAACCCTGACCAGGCGGGTGCCATCGGGCGACAAGAAAACTTGTTTCGAGAACCAGCCAGATGTACGCCATAGCACTTCGTCGCGATCACCCGGCAGGACTCGATAGGCGGTGCCAACCATCATTGTTCCCGTGTTGGCTGTCTTTGATCTGTCAGTGCTTAACTTCGAAACTCCCCTATGGTCGCCTGCGCTCATCTTGAAATAAAAGTCGCCTTTAGGGTTCGCTTTGATAAAAACCAAATTTTCTGCCGCAAATCCAGTCGTCGGGATTAAGTAGCAGAGGAGAACAATGTAACCGGTAAGTTTCAATCTAATCATGCCTGCGAGTGTACAACAAATTGCCAAAAACGACGATTAACAAGATATTTTTGCATGCAATTTCTCAATTCTGGTGTTTCCACGGTTTCAGTGATCACAGGCATATCAGGGTGCAAGATTTAATGGGTTTCCATCCAGATTCAATGGGATGGGTAAACCCAGTATCTTCATTAACGTGGGAGTAATATCAATACTGTGCGCGGGGATTGGATCATCTCCAGCCTGGACACCAAAGCCATAAAATATCAGCGGAATGGAGCGATCGTAGTCGTAGAGGGTGCCGTGGGTGGTGCCGGTTGATGACGCGATACAATCCTGCTCCAACTGAAGAAACAGATCGCCGCTGGCACCTTCAACAATCGAGTTTCGAAGCAAGCGAGCCTCCTCGGACTCAGAATTTTGAATTTCATCCCTGGTCCAGAGTTTCCTGACGCCTTCAGTTTGTTCCAGCATGCGGGTCAAGCCTGTCACCACCTGGTCGAATTCCAGTTCATTTTCCTCAAGATAAACTCGATTGATATACAACTGGCTGCCACTGAACTTAACGAGATCCGTCGGCGGGTCAAAGGGAAATGTAAATTTTGTGTAGACTTCAAATAGTAAACTGGCAATAAATCCGTAGAGACCGATTCGGCCATCGTCCACCGGACATTGATTCTGACCGAGTTCTGTTTGCCACTCCGGGAGGTTCGCGACGCCGTGGTCGCTCGTCAGGGCAACCAGATATCTGCCTTTTCCAACCTGCTCATCCAGCAACCGAAACAACCCGGCAAGTTCTGTGTCGATCATCGTCAGCGTATCTTCTGATTCGGCGCTATAGGGACCGAACTGGTGGCCTACTGTGTCGTTGGCTGACAAGGATATTGTCAATAGATCCATCCCTTTACCATTTCCCAGCCGCTTTTCTGTCACCAGGGTGCGGGCGAGTGCCATGGTTTGGGTATCAAGAAATGGAGAGCCATAGATCCGGTCCCCCAGTTCTTCCTCGTCACCGGCGGTTATCTGGTGACCGCTGACACGACTGTTGTCCTCGGACTCCCCCTCATAGTCATCGAGCCGAAATCTGCCGGCACCATGCTCCCAATGTGTCGGCAGGGAATCCAGTAATGTGCTGTTAAAATTTGTAATAAAGTCCGGCAGAGACTTGTCATAATATCCACTTGTCGTAAATTGAACCTGATCTCGATCAAACCAGTAAACCCCATCAGCTTTGTGTCCGGCCATCATGATCGCAGCGCGATCTTTGCCACTCACCGAATATGACCGGCCGTTAATCGCTGACTTGACCCACTCACCCAGGGTTGGCACCTGCAACATCCAGGGTGAGCGTCCACCGCTGCCACCTAATACACGATTTTCCGGAGAATCGTCTTCAACGCAGTACTTTTCTTCCCATTCGGCCCGGTTAATATAAGAGTTACCGGGGATTCCCGCTTTACCCGGATTCACACCTGTCATCATGACCGAATGTCCCGGACAGGTATTGGTCAGACCATGATCCAGACTTGCATCGGTAAATCTTCTGCCTTCCCGGGCAAGCCTGCCCAGCCCGCCAGGTAAGCTGGCATCAATCCTGTCATTTCGAAACTGGTCAATCGCGATCAATACAACAAGGTCCGGCCTGTTGGCATCCGTCGTTGATTTTACAATCCCGATGTTCTGATTGGGTGTTACCGATGGCGCAGCCGATGGTATCCTGGGTGTTGTTGAGGTCGTGACCGGTGCGACCGGCGCATCACCGTTCACAACCCTCATCCCGGTAATCACAACCGGTGTCACGGGTACATCGTAGTAATCTCCCCTGTCCTCCGTATCAACCAGCTCAATAGTATGAACAACATCCATACCTTCAATCACCCGACCAAATACTGCATAACCATAACTTTCACAGGTCACAGGACGTGATAATCCGCGCTCCGCCGCGGCTTGCGTCGCTTTTTCATCCTCTCTCGAACAACTTTCCGATGAGTGATCCAGTCGTGTGTTATCTGCTGTATTGATAAAAAACTGCCTGGAAGCACTATCGATATAGTCATTGCGGGCCATGGCGATGGTACCGGTCAGATTGGAAAGTCCATTTTTCGCCTCGTTAACAATTTCCTGCCCAGCTTCAATCTCGGTCAAATCGATGGTGTGACCACCACCCTGAATCATGAAATCCGGTATAACCCGATGGAAGATAGTGCCCGCATAACTCCCTTCATTTACATAGTGCAAAAAGTTTTTGACGGTCATCGGTGACTCTTTGGCAAAAAGTTCGAGCAGAATATCTCCCGCCGTCGTCGTGATTTTTACTTCTGGATTAGACCTGAAGCTGACGCCGTCAATTACCACAACAACCTTCACCGGAGTACTTAAGTTGTCAGTCATTTCTCCAGCCACGGATTGGGAAATCAACAAGACGCCAAGGAACAAGGCGATTAAACGGGCAGAATATCTGATCATCAATTAATCCTGGTAGGCTTTGGGTGGAACCAGTCCATCCAGCACGTTTGATAACTGTTGGGCAAATTCGATGGTATACAAGTCTCCCATTTCCCGACTCACGACCTGGATACCAATCGGTAACCCCTGGCTATCGAGTCCAGTGGGCACCACCGTGGATGGCAGGTAGCTAACACCGGTTAAACCCGCCCAGAACACCTGATCAAAATAATTTCTAGGTTCATTATTCACATTGATCATACGCTCCGAGTTTTTCGGATTCTGGTCATGGGGAAAAGCGGAGGTAAAACACATCGGCGTCAACAAAACATCATAGGATTTAAAATACTCATGCCATGCCCAGCGAAGGTGGGTACGCCGCTCATTTAAATCATACCAATCCCTGAAGTGCAGCGTAGAAGCCCTGGTGATCTCCGCCAGTGAACTTTGATCGTCGTCAGCCAGACTTTCACGTCTTTTCAAGTTCGCCTGGAATGCCTCTTCAGGCTGACGGGCTGACATGGCTGCGTGGAGCAAGAACTGATATTGGTGCAAACAATCTTCAACCTCAAATTCAGGTCTCGCGTGGTAGTCTACAGACCCACCAGCCTCTTCCACCAATTTTGCCACCATCAAAACACGTTCTTTGACACTTTGATCAACCGGCGCAATGGCATCATCCGCCCAAACCGCCACGCGAAAATCTTTTAGACTTTTCTGCGGTGCCTCGGGCAGGGCCAATTGCCAGCCGGGCAAATGAATATCGTCAGCCCCACCGACGATATCCATAACCAGTTTCAAGTCCCGTGCACTTCGCGCCAGAGGACCGATCACAGAAATATCCGATGGGGTTAAAGAACCCGGTAATGCATGCCCGCGCATGGGTAATACCCCCCAGGTTGGCTTGTGCCCATAGACACCACAATAATGCGCAGGGTTTCGGATAGAGCCGCCAATATCAGACCCCATCTCGAGCCCAGTCAAACCTGCCGCCAGGGCCGCGGCGGAGCCTCCGGAAGATCCCCCGGGGGTGCGATCAAGGTCATGGGGGTTTCCCGTTGTGCCATATATTTCGTTGTAACTCTGAAAGTCAGCAAGAAATATAGGAACATTTGTCTTTCCAAAGATAATTGCGCCTGCATCCTGTAATCGTTGGCAGGCAACGGCATCGGTCGTTGCAATATTGTTTTTCAGGAGCGGATTACCCCAGGTAGTAGGCAATCCTTCAATGTCGTAGGACTCTTTCACCGTCATGGGCAATCCGTGCAGCGGTCCCCAGTCTTCACCACGGGCCAATGCCTCATCGGCGGCTTTTGCCCCCAGTCTGGCCTTCTCAAGTTGGGTGACAACAATCGCATTAATGTCCGGATTGTACTTGTCCATTCGATGAATAAAATGTTCCAGCAAATCAACGCTACTGATCTCTTTTGACTTGATTTTTTGAACCAAACCGGTTGCATCGCTATAAGCTAACTCGTCCACGGCAATCCCCTTCATCACTCAATGAATATCTGGATGAGAGTAAGGGACTTGCTCCTTCGCTGCAACTTCTACCCACCCAAATCAACCGACTATCCAACCTTCAGCGGCTCGTAAGACACGGGCCCGCCTGTCGGTGCCGTCATGACTCCATCCAGGCGCCAGTAGCAGGTATCTGATTTTGTCCCACCAGGATCTGGCCCTGTTGACGTCCCGCCAGATCGCGATGTATTCATGGGATGCAACAATCAGGGGATTGAATGTCTTGAGGTTTTTTGTCAGCCCATAAACCGGAGGGTCATCATAGTGCTGCTGAACGAAGGTACCAAACAATCTATCCCAGATGATCAAAACACCCCCATGATTACAGTCGAGATACCGGATATTGGATGCATGATGCACCCGGTGATGCGAAGGGGTGTTAAAAATGCTTTCAATAAACCCGGGACATTTATCGATGAGATCTGTGTGCACCCAGAATTGATAAAACAAATTAATCGAAATAACGGCAAAAATCATGAGGGGGTCAAAGCCAAGTAGTGGCAGCCACAACCAGAATAAAAACTTGTGAACCCGCTCCCCAACGCCCTGACGTAGCGCTGTGCCAAAATTAAGATAGGTCGATGAATGGTGGGTTACATGTCCCGCCCATAAAATACGGACCTCATGGTTTGCCCGGTGAAACCAGTAATAGGTAAAATCATCCAGCAGGAACAAAACCAGCCATGCCCACCATTGTCGACCAACCATATCCCGGAGGGGGCTTAACTCATGCAGTTGAAAAAAAACAAGGAACGCCGCAATTTTGGGTAGAAATTCTACCAGCGACGAGAACACCAACATACACAGGGAGGTTGCCGTATCAAGGCCCCGGTATAGATGAAGATGGCGGAAGTGGGAGACAGTCGCCTCAATCAGAATAGCCGCAATAAAAACACCTATCCCGGGTCCCGCCAGGGGATCACGGGACAGGGTTTCCAGCACTTCCTGAATAGACACGATCTAGATTGGGTGGCGCACTAGGCGGTGACCACAGGATCTGATTCTTTGCCTCGGAAAAGACCCATGAATTTATGCCACAGATTTCTGATGGCATAGGGTGCCATCAGCATGGCCGGCGTCACAATCAACGTCAACAGGGTCGCAAAAGACAAACCTGAAACGATTGCTGAAGCTAATTGCACCCAGAATGATGCAACGGGTCCACCCACTTCAATCTGGCGCCCGATCAGGTCAATGGAGATGCCACTGGCCATCGGTAAAAGACCAAACCCGGTGGTGAATGTGGTGAGAAAAACCGGCCGTAATCGCTGGCAACCGGTTTGGATAATGACTCTCGAGATATCCCATTGTGGATTTTTGTGACGTAAATAGTTGAACGTATCAATGAGTACAATATTATTGTTCACAATAATACCCGCCAGGGCAACAATACCAACACCTGTCATTATCGAACTGAAGGGCTGTTCAAGCACAATGAGTCCTAACAAAACACCCACGGTAGACATAATCACGGCGGACAGGATTAACAAAGCCTGATAAAAGCTATTGAATTGGGTCACCAGCAAAATGGCCATTAGTGCCAGGGCTAATGAAAAAGCCGTCGCCAGGAATGCCTGGGATTTATCCTGCTCTTCGTTGGCACCACGAAATACAACATCGATCGAAGGATCAAGATTCGCCGTTTTCATCCAGGCTTCAATTTCTGCGACCTTGTCGGTAGCCAGGACACCTGCCTCTGTGTCTGCCCTGACAAACATGTTTCTTTTACCATTTTGGCGAAAGATAGTGCTGACCTTGGGCTTGGCAACTCTGGTGACAAAACTGCTGATCGGCACCTGCCCCTCGCTCGTCGAAACCCGTAACTGATCCAGTTGCAACACCGAGCGACTGTCTTCCGGGTAACGCACCCGTATATCAACTTCATCATCGACATCATCGGGCCGGTATTTACTTACTAAAACGCCATTAGTCACCAACTGAATCGCCGCACCGACACTTGCAACATCTGCCCCAAGCATCGCAGCTTTAGCCCGGTCAACCGTCACTTCCCATTCAATGCCAGGAATAGGTGCCGTATCGTCAATGCTGTTCAACCCTTCCATCGTCTCAAGGAAAGCCCTGATTCGCTTCGTTTCACGAGCAATAATGTCGAGGTCCAACCCGGATACCTGAACCTGTATCGCCTTGCCCACAGGTGGGCCATTTTCCATCTTTTGAATTTCAGCACGCACTCCGGGAATACCTTCAATGGCGTCACGGTAAAGGTCTTCGACTTCCCAGCCTGTGATATTGCGCTGCTTTCTGTCGGCAATCTCGATGAACATGCTACCTACCCTGTCTGCTGTGGTACCACGGCCACCAAAGCTGATGCCGCCACCGGAGCCGGACCTTGTATAGATCGTGTGATAGTTACCGGAATCTATCACCCTGCGTTCAACATCCGATACAATTTCACGTAATTCCCAGGCTGAGAAATTGCCTTTGGTGGAAACATTAACCCCTGTGAAAGTAGGATCAACATCAGTGAAAAATTGGGAACCCCGGCCGGCTTCACCGTACCAGCTAATAATGGCAAACAAGGTAGCAAAACAAATGGTAACGACAATCAGAGGGTGTCGAGTGGTGAATTTCAGGATCAAAGCATAATAGCGAAGCACACCCGTCAACTCATCGAACCGACCCGCATCCACCAATTGACTGTTGGACAATTTATCAGACTGCGGCCTTGCCTTGCTGATTAATGCACCCAATACTGGCGCAAAAAGCAGTGCATAAAGAACAGAACCAATAAGCACTGCAAATACCGTCACCGGCAGGTATCGCATAAAGCCACCGGCAACACCAGGCCAGAACATTAGTGGCAGAAAAGCGGCAAGCGTGGTACCGGTCGATGCAATAACAGGCCAAAACATCCGCTTGATTGCATAAACATAAGCTTCTTTTGGTGTTTTGCCATCGCTCATTTCCCGGTCGGCCATTTCAACGATCACAATTGCACCGTCGATCAACATCCCCAGACCTAACAGCATGCCAAACATGACCATAAAGTTGTAGGTAAACCCAATCATGTTCACGATAATAAAAGCAAACAGGAACGAAAAGGGGATGCCAAGCGCAACCAGAATACCCGAGCGCAAACCCACCGCCGCAACGACGACTGTTAATACCAGGAACATTGCAGTAGAAATATTGCCCTGCAGTGTATTAATTTGCTCTATTGTTGACGGTGCCTGGTCCGCCATATAACCCACCTTAACCGTTGGGGGATAATCTACTTTCAGGGTCTCAACAATATTTTTTGCTTTATCAATGGCATCGATGAGGCTGATCCCTTTCCGCTTCGAAAGTTCAATCGCAACCGCATGGGTCCCGTTCGCTTTGGTGTAACTCTGTGCATCTTTAAAGGTTCTACGCAAATCGGTGACATCACCAAGGGTCACAACGCCATTGCTGGTCGCTATGAGAGGCACTGCCAACAGATCTTCAGTAGTTTCAATTACACTTGGAATTTTGATCGAAAAACTACCTTTCCCGGTATCAACGGCACCCGCTGCGATCAGACGATTATTTCGGGCAACTGCCTGTATCAGTGCTTCATTGCTGACACCGTAAGCCTCAAGTTGGGCTGGATTGACTACCGCTTCAAGTAACTCTTCCCTGTCACCATTAATATTCGCCTCCAGAATTTCGGGGAGTCCCTCAAGCTCTTCCTTAAGTTCTCGGGCCAATCGATACAGGGTTCTGTCCGGCACATTGTCGCCACCGAGCGTAATCGTAATAATTGGAAAATCGGATGCAGAGACTTCACGGATAATAGGTTCTTCTGCAGTTGAGGGAATCTTGACTTTGGCAGTATCAACTGCCTCTCTAACATCCAGGAGCGCCTGGTCAGAGTCAAAACTGTAATCAAATTCGATGACGATGGTTGCCGAACCTTCACCGGAGTATGAATTTATTTCCTCAATCCCTTCAATAGTCTTAAGCTCAAGCTCCATGGGTCTTGCGAGTAGCCGTTCAGCATCCTCAGGAGAAATACCTTCATGGGGAATTGTAATCACGATGACAGGCACCGTTACATCGGGTTCTGACTCAATAGGGATCGCAATATAGGAAGCTATACCCATTAGCATTATGACAACTAACAGGGAAAGGATTGTTCGCGAGCGATCAATACAATTGGCAATATAGTTCGACATGGTCTTATTCCTGTTACAGGGCCGCGGTTACTTTTGCCTGTGCGGCAAGATGACTAGTGTCTATCCACAAGCTATCTTCGGCGGTATTACTTCCCTCCTAAGTGCCTGAAATTACGACCTAACTTATATCTGATTTTGCGTTTTCCAGTTGAATTTGTCTATTTATGGAAGGGAACTAACTAAGTAAGACTAGTCGCTACCGCGTCACGCCAACTAGAGAAGCAATCGGTGACAGGCTGATTCTTACTAACTGACCTTCAAACACATCTTCCTGGCCAACCGTGATAATTTGTGCTCTCTCGGGTACACCACTGACCCAAACCCCGCCCGGGTCTTCCCCGATGATCTTAACCGCAACAAAATGAACAACA
>Ga0206123_10004219_pt1 | contig 11390 bp, 10 predicted proteins | sample Helgoland_Spring_2_FD_160086 | JGI IMG/M metagenome (GOLD analysis project Ga0206123, IMG submission 160086) | Pelagic subsurface seawater microbial communities from Kabeltonne, Helgoland, North Sea - Helgoland_Spring_Bloom_20160316_1 | ecosystem: Environmental > Aquatic > Marine > Epipelagic ... | reverse complement strand
AGATTTAACTCAAAAAAACTTCTCTTTTTGTGTTGAACTACCAATAAAAGCAAAAAAAATGAAAATGCAATTAGGGAGTATAAACTCTTATGAACGAAAAAGAATTGCGGGCAAGAAAAAGGTTAATGCTTTTATAGATGGATTCTTAATATTAAAACACATGATAAAATTATTTTTTACTAAGCTTTAAAATTTTTTAGTTTTTTATGCAGTAACTTTCTATACAAAAATAGATAAACAATTATATTAACTGTTATTATTAATATTTGTGTTTTTGTGTGACTATAAAACTGAGTAGCAATTACAATGCACATTAAATTATAAATATTGATTATCATGCCAGTCATTGTGTTTAAATAAATACTTTTAATATTAAAATTTTTTTTTAAATATAAAAAAATCATTTGATGTAAGTGGTTGGTATCTGGGTCGAGTGGTGATCTTGATAATTTTTTTTTTCTTAAGATTGAAAATAAATTTTCAAAAGCTGGATACCAAAGCAAACAAACGACAAAATATGGAGAAATATTATTATTGATTTGATAAGTATTAATCAAACATAAGGCAAATAATAAGCCTAAAAAATATGACCCTCCATCACCCAAATAAAGTTTATTAAAAAAATTTAATATGAATAGTGCTATCAATACAGGTATTAAATTATAAAAATCCACAATTTGACTTATTTCAACGCCGTGTAAGTCAAGATAGTGAAGACTTAAAGAAATAATTAAACAATATCCAACAAGCGATGTGTTTACTCCATCTATAAAATTACAACCATTAATTATAATTAAAATACAAAATATTGAAAAAAATATTCTAAATGTATTATTTGTCAGTAATTGATCTAAAAAAATTATTTTAGTCTGAGGAACTGTAATAGAAGAATAATACACAACACCTAAAACAATTAAAGTTTGAATAATAAATCTCAATTTTGGTGAATTAATTTTTTTTATGTCTGATAAAAAACCAACACAAAATATAAAAAAAACATAAGCAAAGTTTAATAGATTGAGATAATAATATGATGTAAAAATTAAAATTAAACCACCAGAAAGTGGTATGTTTTTTGAGTCAATAAATTTTTGGTGATTATCACCTTTAAAATTTAAAAATAAACTTTTTTTAATAAGTATAAGGTTTAAGATTAAAGTTAAAAATATAACTGAAATAAATAAGATTATATTCATTTGTTTCTTAATTCTTTTAAACCATAGTTAAATGAAAGTAACAGCAAATAGATAAAGGATTTTGCTAAGCTAAAATTCATATATTTTCTATAAACTAAATAACCATCATAAAGCTTTTGTATTTTAGATGCTGAAAGAGAGTCATTTAACTTTCTCCATTTTGTTAAGTTGTTTTTTAGAGCAAAAATTTTTTTATTATTTAATGTAATTTTAAGCCAAAGAACATAGTCCTCTTTAGTATTAATATTAGCAAATTTTATTTTATTTGTGATTAATTCTTTTTTGATTATTACCGTTGATAAGCCAATATCACATGAATTTAATAGTAACTTATGATTCATATCCTTGGCTCTTCGACTTCCAATTATCTTATTATCAGAATTAATAATATGATAAGAGGTATGCGAAATGTCTACTGAATTTTTTTTCATAAAAAAAATTTGTTTTTTAAGCTTATCTCTTGTCCACAAATCATCAGCATCTAGAAAAGCTATGAATTTACCTTTACTAAGTTTAATTCCTTTATTTCGAGACTCTCCTGCACCTAAATTTTTTTTGTTAATATAAAGTTTAATTCTTTTATCTTTCTTAATAAATTTCTTAATAAAACCCAAATCGGATAAATTTGGATCATCATAAATCAAGATAATTTCTAAATTTTTATAAGATTGTCCAAGTATTGAATTTAAAGTTTTTAAAATGAATAATTTTTTTTTAAAATATGGAACGATAACTGATATAAGGGGATTATTATATTTCATTTAATGATTAATTCAGCCTTTTAAAAATAATTGGTGGTATTTCTTGCAATTTAATATGGAATAATTTGATGCATTTTTTTTAGCAACCAAAGCTTTTTTTTTAGCATCTTTATAGTTCTCAATAACTATCGAGATTTTTTTTTTTAGTTCAATAAGATTATTAATGGGAACAATGTAGCCTCCTTTATTATTTAACAAGATATCTTTAGCACCACTACAATCAGTTGAGATAGACGGTATATTATAGTATGCAGCATCAATTAATGCATTTGGTAGCCCCTCATAATATGATGGTAAAATAAATAGATCTGATTTTAAAAAATATTTTTTAACATTATTAGTCCAATTTAAAAAATTAATATTTTTATTAGCAACACTTACTAAATCATTCTTTAAAGGACCACTACCTATTATTGTAAGTTGAATATGTGGATATTGCTGAATTAGTTCGTTGATAGCTTTTATGACTAATAAAAAATTTTTTTGTTTGGTAAATCTTCCAACACACAGAATGTTAAAAAAAAAATTATTATTTTTCACTTTAAATTTCTTGTTATTTTTAAGATATGGATTGTAAATTAGTTTAATTTTTTTTTTATTTAGTATTATTTTTTCTAAAGATTTTTTAGATTTTATAGATATTGCAATAATTACATCTGCTAGATTGTAAAATACAATCTTTAACATTAATGTTATCAATGCATATATTTTTTTATCCGCATACCTTGTGGCTCCAAAAATTTCTTCTGAATTTCTTATAATTATTTTTTTTTTGAAAAATTTTGCTAAAAATATAGCAGGTAAATGACTCTGAAATGAAAAAATAGTATTTTCTTCATTATTTCTGATTAGAAATTTAAGCAAGTTAACTGCTGTTATTAAATTAATGTATAATCTACTTTTATTTTTTATATTAGATCCTTTAATTGTTAGTTTTTTTGAATTAATAAAATCTTTATATGATGCGTTGCATGAAAAAAGAGAGATTTCTATATTTTTTATTAATAAATAATTAATTACTCTTATAAGAATCTTTGTAGCTCCACCTCTCTCAAAAGATGGGAAGAAAAAAATTAATTTTTTTTTCATATTCTATTATTTTTTATTTTAAATACATAGTTCGAATAATTATAATAGTTATTTTCTGGCCTCTTAGCGTCAATCTTCAAAAGACCATTAGAATGTGGCAAAATTTTATAAACATTATAATTTTTAAGTAATTTAGAAAATTTATATAAATTTACGTTTTTAAACATATGATGCCAATTATATTCAATCTGTATATATTTAGGTTTTTTCTTTTTTATAAAATTTATGGCTCCTAATAAAACTTCATATTCATAACCCTCTGTATCAATTTTTAATAATTTTACCTTGTTTTTAAATATCTTTTTATTAGAACTATAAATTTTATCTAATTTACTTACTTTGCATTTTTCTATTAACTTATTGTTTCTTAAATAATCTATTTCATTAACTTCAGGATTGAAATTTGCCCACTGAGTATTTTGTCTATCATAATACAGATTAAGATTTTTAATTTTGTCTCCAAGACCCAAGTTAAAAGTAAATAACCTTGAGTTATACTTTGTTTTTAATTTTTCAAGTTTTTGATAAGATTTTTTAGATGGTTCAAATGCAATAATATTAGACTTAGAGTTTTCTAATATATATTTAGAATAATTACCAATATTTGCACCAACATCTATGCAAAGTTGAGGGCTCTCATTGCATATCTTATTTAAAAATAACTCTTCTCCACTTACCTTAAATGAAAAAAAATTATTGTTACCTATAAAAACCAAAAAAAGCTTAATTATGTTTAAATTAAAATTGTAGAAAATTTTTCTACCCATAAAAAAACTTAAAGTGCATATGATAAAGTTTTTCATTTTATAATTTAATAGATCTAAAAAAAAATTTAATTATTTTTGAATATTTCATTAAATAATAATAAATAATATGTGCAAAAGATAGCATCAAAACATAAACAATATTTTCATTATTTTTTAACCTAACTTTTGCTTGATAATACATAGTGGTAACAAAATTTATTTTGTCTGACATACCTCCGTAATAAAATCTACCTAACACTTCAGTCTTCGTTGTTGAGCTCCATTTCAATTTTTTTTTTACTAATTTGTATATTAAATTGTAGTCTGAACAGTATTTTAGATTTTCATCATAGTAACCATACTTTTCATGGACATGCCTTTTAACAAAAAAACCAACTGAATGTGATGGAAAAATATTAAATTTATAATATATTTTAGTTGGAAAAAATCCTGAATACACTTTTTTTTTTAAAACTGACCCTAATAAATAGTCTACATCTTTTTCTTTAAAATATTTAATAACAATATTTAATGCATTGGGGTAAAAAATATCATCTGAATTAAGGATTCCTATAATTTTTCCTTGTGAAACTTTTATTCCTCTATTTATTGCCTCCCAAAGATTTTTATCTTTTTTGCTTTCAGCATATCTTAAGTTTTTTTTATTATTCTTAATGATCTCAATTGTTTTATCTGTTGAACTTCCATCAATAATAATATGTTCATAATTTCTGAATTTTTGTTTAGAGACACTATCAATGCATCTCTGTAGTGACAATGAGCTATTTTTGGTAACAGTGATTATGGATATTAATGGATTTTTAATTTTTTTATTAATTAAAATCATTGTAATATTTTAATAAAACTTAAAAGGGTCAAATATATTAATTTTATTTTTTTTAGCATAGTCATAAATTTTTTTATTTTTTTTATGGTTAACTAAAAATACTATCAAATCATAGTTTGATTTTTTTTCTAATTTTTTTAATATATTATACTTTTTTGCTGTACTATCATCACACATATAATCATAAGCGTTAATATTTTTAAAAATTTTTTTTAAATTTAAAAAAATTTTTAAAGGTAAAGAATTTCTTATATCAGCAACATTATTTTTGTAAGTAATTCCAGATATTAAAATACATGGTTTTTTTTTAATTTTTTTTATTCTGATAATTTTCTTTTTTATTTCATTAAAAATAAAACCCTCCATACTTGAGTTCACTTGTCTACCGGCAAGAACTGTCTTTAAAGAAATATTATTTTTTTTTGCAATATAATATAGATAATAAGGGTCTACTGGTAAACAATGACCACCTACTAGACCTGGACTAAATTTTAGAAAATTCCATTTTGTTGAAGCTAATTTAATAATATTTTCATAATTTAATTTCATTTTTTTTGAAAATAAATAAATATCATTCATTAAAGCTATATTTAAATCTCTTTGAATATTTTCAATTACTTTTGCCGTTTCTGCATCTTTAATAGAATTGGTGATATGCAATTTCGATGTTATAGATTTGTAAATTTTTATAAATTTTTTTCGTACTTTGGTTGATTTGGTATTAAATGCTAAGATTTTTGCTGTTTTATCTATTGAATGAATTTTATCACCTGGGTTGACTCTTTCTGGGCTATAGCCAACCCAAAAATTTTTTCCTTCTTTAAATTCTTTGTTTTTTTCAAAATAATTCCTAATTAAAATTTCTGAAGTTCCTGGATAAACTGTTGATTCAAAAACTACAATATCTCCTTTTTTTAAATTTTTTGATATTAGCTGAGAGGCCTTAAATAATGGTTTTAAGTCAGGGGTGTTATTCTTTTTCAGTGGGGTGGGAACTGTTACTATATAAAAATTACAGTCTGAAATATCTTTTTCATTATGGGAGAGATACGAATTATTAATTAGCTTAAGCTCTTTAGAATTAAATTCTTTGTTTATATCAATTTTTTTTTTTAATGTTGTAATTCTAGTTTTATTTATATCAAAACCTACTGTAGTAAATTTTTTTTGCAATCTTGTAAATACAGGCAAGCCTACATACCCAAGACCTACAACACATGGGAAAATTTTATTTTGCACTATATTTAAAATTTAAGGCTAGACATAATTATTACTTTATATATAAAACTATATCTTAAACAATGACAATCTTAATTACCGGAGCAGCCGGCTTTATAGGGAATAATTTTTGTGCACAGCTTGCCTCTAAAAATAGAAATTCAAAAATTATTGGCATAGACAATGTAAATAACTATTATTCTATAAAAGTTAAAAATCTTAGATTAAAAAGATTAAAAAAATATAACAATATTAAATTTTACAAAATCGATCTTTTAGACAAAAAAAGGTTAAGTGCCCTATTTAATAAACATAAAGTGACAGAAGTTTATAATTTTGCAGCACAAGCAGGGGTAAGATATTCAGTAGAAAACCCTCAAGCTTTTATTAATACAAATATTTTAGGATTTTCAAATTTAATCTCGATATCAAAAGAAAAAAAGGTCAAAAAATTTTTCTTTGCATCATCAAGTTCTGTTTATGGAGAAAACAGTAAGTTTCCACTTAAAGAAAATGAATTATTAAAGCCAAAAAATCTATATGGATTGACAAAAAAATATAACGAAGAGCTTGCTGAAATTTATTTTGAAAATTATAATTTTAAATCTACTGCATTAAGATTTTTTACTGTTTTTGGTGAATGGGGAAGACCAGATATGTTTATAATAAAATACCTTGATGCTGCTTTTAATAAAAAAAAATTTTATTTAAATAACTATGGAAATCATCTAAGAGATTTTACATACATTGATGACGTAGTGGAAACAATTTTGAAACTAAGACAAAAAAAAATGTCTGGTTTTGAAGTATTTAATATTTGTTCCAATCAACCAATAAGTCTTAAAAAAATTCTAAAACTGCTTAATAAAATAATTCCCAAAGTAAAAATTATTAAAAGAAGCATGCAAAAAGCAGATATTTACAAGACACATGGTGATAATAAAAAGGTTATAAAAAAAACTGGATTTAAAAAAATTCATAGATTCGACACTGCATTATTAAAAACGTTAAATTGGTTTAAAAAAAATTCAGAAATATTTAAATAATCTTATCTATTAATTTTTCAAATTTATAAATAATTTTTTTAACTAAAAAAATATTTAAGTTTTTTTTTGCATATTTGGTTTTTTTTATTGCATATTGATAATTATTTTTGATAAAGACAATCTTTTTAGACAAATCTTTAATATCTCTTTTCCTGTAAAAAAAACCACCTCTTCCATTAATCAAAATTTCATTTATACCACCATGACTTTTTGTTGACAAAACTGGAAGACCATAATTAATTGCCTGCACAGCGGCATTAGGAAAGCCCTCAAAATCTGATGAGCTTATGAATAAATCAGCTTTTTTGAAATATTCTTTTTCTAATTTATTTGAATACGGTATTAACTTTCCATTTATTTTAAATCTTTTTATGTATTCCTTTAAACGTTCTCTATCACTACCATCACCTAGTAATATCAAATGAAAAAAATTTTTATTAATTAAGCCAATTGATTTTATGATATCTTCAAATCTTTTTTCTTTTGAAAGACGACCTATAGATAAAACATTGAAAATTTTTGATTTTTTTTTTATCAAATTTTTTGGTAATTTTTTTTCTAGTATCGGGTAAATAAATTCACTTTTTTTTTTAGTTAATTTATTTAAATCTAAACTAGTTTTCTTTGAATTCCCAATCGTTAAATCTGCTTTTCTATAAATAAAAAATATCAAAATTTTCATTAAATATTTCTTTATAAAATCTAAATTCGAATAATAATAATTTAGCTCTTCTAAAGGAGTTCGCTCTACAATAGCAACCTTATATGAGGATAAAATTTTTAAAAAAAATAATGATAAAATATTTGCATAATTTATATTCGAAATAAATAATAAATTATTTTTATTATATTTTTTTAATATTTTATTCATTTCAAAAAATGAAAAAAGTGTTTTTTTACTTTTAAGCTCATAAATATTCTTGCAATATTTTTTTAAAGTTTTTTTATAGGAATTTTTACCTAATGAGATAACATTTATATTATATTTATTTTTATTTAGATATTTACATATAGTAGTGATCGACTTACCTGCACCACCATAATTAAAATTGGGTAAAAAAAATATTAAATTTTTTTTCATTATCCTATTAAATTTTCTAATTTTTTTGTATGCCTTAAAATCGAATATTTTTTTGCTTGTAGCTTAGCAATAATTTTTTTTTCAGATAAAGCTTTTTCTGAACTGTTTAATGCTTCTTCAAAAGTTTCAACAAAAGATTCGATTGAATTATTCTTAAATAAAAATCCTCCTTTCCCATTCATTAAAAATTCTTTCGGACCACTGGGGCAATCACTGGAAATTATTGATGTATTACATAACGCTGCTTCAATTAAAACAAACCCTGGGTCTTCCCAAAGTGAACTTAAAACAAAAAATTTACTATTTTTTAAATAAAAAAAGATATTTTTTTTATATCCTAAAAAAAAAACTTTATCTTTTAATTTTTTTTCATCAACTAGTTGCATTAATTTACTTTTTAATTCTCCCTCACCAAAGATATTTACTTTTAGTTTTGGGTATTTCTTTTCAATTATTGAAAATGCATTAATAAACAGTTCAAAATTTTTTTGTTTAGTAAGTCTTCCAATCAAAATAATTTGATTTTTTAAAAATTGACATGCCGACTTATCTTCACTAGGTTTATTATTTACCTCTAATATTGGATCTTCAAGAACTAAAATACCCTTATTAAAAATTTTCTTTCTTTCTAAGATATTTTTAGTTTCTTCAGTTGGACAAAAAACTTTATGAATTTTATTTGAAGAGATGCGCCATAATAATTGTCTAAAAAACGTTAACTTTGGTGTTCCAGAGATCCTTAAACAAAGTTTAGTTTTGAATGTAAATAATAAGAATAAAATCAAAGGTAGCGAAACTATTAAATGGATAATTAAATAATCTGGCTTTTCTTTCTCAAGCAGTCTCTTTAATGGAAAAAAGCATGTAAAAAAAATCTTTAAATATGAATATCTGCTTTTAAGAAAAGTAAATCTTGGTAATTTACTGTAATAATCAAAATTTAAATCCCTAAAATTCAATTTTTCTTTTTTGTTGTTGTCTTTATAAGTTTTCCACTCACCAACTGCATTGATTATTGTTGAAGAATATTTTTTTGAATATCGTTTAATTCCTTTTGCTGAGTTAAAAATTGCCTTAACAGTTGCTACATTGTCAATAAATGGACCCCAATAATAAATTTCCTTTTTAATCATTAATTATTTATATTCTTCTTTAATTAAACACTCAGCTCTTTTTCGCCAAGTATAATCTTTAGCAGTTGTAAAAGCATTTTTTTGAATAGTGTATAATTTATATTTATTATTAATTGCATATTCTAACATTTTTGACCATGCACCAATATTATGTCTATCCACAATTAATGCATTTTGTTTATGTTTTAAAACTTCACAAATTCCATTTAATTTTGATGATAAGATAATTTTTCCTGATGCTAAATAATCAAACATCTTAAGCGGGGAACAATAATTAGCTGTATTAATGTTTTTAGCTCTCACCTCCACTTTAGTAGAATACGGCATTAACAGTATGTCTGATTTTTGTAAGATTTTTGGAACTTTATTATAATCAGCAAAATTATAAAAAGTTACGTTGTTAAGTTTTGTTTTAAAAGACTCATTTTTCATGCCATATAATTTAAATTTTATATTTGAAAATCTATTTGCTAATTCAATAATAATTTCAATACCCCTTCCCTTATAAAAACTACCCACATAAGTTGCTGTTTTAAATTTTTGAATCATTTTTAATTTACTAAAATTTTTAATATCCACACCATCATGTAAAACTATAAAATCATTTTTTTTTAATTTAAATATTTCATTTAATGCCTGTGATATTAAAATTTTTTTTTTTATAAATCTTGAATTGATAAACCCTAAATTAATCATCAAGAATTTTGTGAAAGATTTTAATTCAGAGTGTAATTCTAGGTAGTGTTTAATTTTAAATATAGATAAGAAAAAACTTGAAATTATACTTCTAGTCAATATAAGATTTTTTTTTTTGTCCTTTAAATATAAAGCTGTTTTATATCCAAATTTAACTCTACCTAAAAAACCAGAAACTTTACTATTCGATATATAAGTAATTAAAAAAGGTTTTTTACCAATTAATAAAAATTTTTTTTTTAAATTTCAAAATTTGATTTTTTTATCTTCAAAAGGGATTAGTAAATTAACTTCACAGCCATTCTGAACAAATGCATCACACATTTTGATTACATGATGACTATATGCTGATTTATTTTCTATGCTTGTTTCAGCAATATAATAAACTTTTTCTGACATTGATAAATAATAACAAAATTTATAACTTTACAGTTATATTATAATTAGTATATTGTTCAAAAATTGAACAATGTCAATTAAATTTAGATAAATTCTACTTTGTGGCTAAAATTTTAAAAAATGATATCTAAACAAATTTATAATATTCTTCATACTAAAGAAAAGGTATCAATTTTTTTTTTACTAATACTTAGTTTTTTAAATATAATTGTTGAAACTTTAACTATTGGATCTGTTATTCCATTAATAACAGCTTTAATAAATTTTGATCAAATAGAAAATAATCACTTTGTAATATTATTTACAGAGTACTTTTTTAAAGAAGTATCAAAAAAAAATTTTTTAGTTTTAATTGCATATTCAATAATAGCTTTAATCACAATTAAAGTGATTGCTGAGATCTATATAGTAAACTTTAAAACAAAGATTCAAAATAATTTAGTTGTATATTTTCAAAAGAATCTATTAAAAAAATTTCTAAATGAGAATTGGAGATATCATCTTAAAAATGACTCTTCTAAGTTGATTAGGCAATTGACTCATGAGATAGGCCATATTGTAGGTAAAATAATCATTCCTATAATTGAAATAATAGTTGATATAGGACTAACTATTTCTTTTTTTATATTACTAACTTTATACGATTATAAGATTTCAATAATTGTTTTTTTATTGATTGTATCTACACTTGCAATATTGAATTACTTTACAAAGAGTCAAGTTAAGAAAATATCAAACAAAAGATATTTTATTTCATTAATTTCTTTTAAGATTATATCAGAAATTTTTATAATTTTAAAAGATATAATAATTAGCTCAACTGCTGATCCAAAAATCAATAAGTATATAACTTTAGTTAAAAAATATTATACCTATGAGAGATTAATTAATATTTATAATATTTTGCCAAAAATGTTATTTGAATTTTTGACTATTTTAATTATTTGTCTTGGGATAATATTTTACTCAAAAAGCTTTAATGATTATTCCTTACTTTTAACATCTTTAAGTTTATATATGGCGGCAGCAGTCAAAATGATTCCTTCTTCGTCAAGAATTGCAAGAAATTTACAATACATTCAGGTGGGAAAACCAATATTCAAATCACAAGAACAAAACTTAATTGATATTAAAAAAGGATTTTTTGAAGATAAAAAAAAAGATTTAGTTTCAATAAA
>Ga0206123_10004212_pt1 | contig 11406 bp, 10 predicted proteins | sample Helgoland_Spring_2_FD_160086 | JGI IMG/M metagenome (GOLD analysis project Ga0206123, IMG submission 160086) | Pelagic subsurface seawater microbial communities from Kabeltonne, Helgoland, North Sea - Helgoland_Spring_Bloom_20160316_1 | ecosystem: Environmental > Aquatic > Marine > Epipelagic ... | reverse complement strand
CTATCGCAGAGAGAATACCGAAAATCACTAGCTCTTGTTATTGAAGAGGCTCTATTAGTTATCAGGTCGGCTGGTATAGAGCCCGCTAATTTTGGGGGGGCTCATCCTAGTAAAATGATTAAAATCCTACGGCTACCTAACTTACTTTATTCCCTGCTGATGAAAACAGTAGTCAAAATTGATGAAAAAGCGAGGTCTTCAATGCTTGATGATTTAGAATTGGGTAAAAGTTCTGAGGTGAATTATCTACAAGGTGAAATTATGAAGGTTGCAGAAGAAAATAATCAAAAAGCTACTTATAACGAGATTATATATGATGAAGTAAAAAAGGCATTTGAAGCAAGGCTCTCCCCCAATCTTAATGGCTCTGATATTTTTAATCTTCTAAAAAATAATTAATCTAATGATTTGTTAGTAAAATAAGCTCTAGGGTAACACACAATATTTTATAGAGTTCAGATGTTATTAGCTCTTTTTAAAAATTCAACTAATTGTTTAGCTGCAGCAATATGTGTTAATATTCCATTTGGAATGTAAATCTCGTTTTTTTGTAAGACTAGAAGCCCTTCCTCTAAAGATTTAATATTATTTCTGTCATCAATTAAATTGATCCACGGCCCGTTTCCAAAATATAATATAGGCTTCCCTGTAAAAACATATTCAGAATACTTTCCTGGTAAGGCATGGCTATTAGGAGGAGAATACAAAATAAGGCCATCTGCCCCCGCCTGCATAGCTCTTGAACTTAAGAGTGATACTGGCCCATGCCATTTTATTTCTAAGTCGACAGAATTAATCATTTCAATCTCTTTTTCAGATAAAGCTCCTATAATATGAAAAACTAAATTAGGCACATGCTTTGAAACTCTAATCAAGACCTCAATAAGGGGTAATAAAAGTCTACGGCGGTCGGAAAGTGTAAATCCTCCTGCATGTAAAACGTTTAATTTTGAAGGATTAAAGTTATGAGGATCTGGTGCGGGGTCACTAAAATGAGGTATTACCAGTTCAGAAACTCCTTGTGAAATATATTGGCGAGCCTCTCGCATTACAGTCTCAGATACTGAGGTAACAGCGCTCACATGCCTTAGTGTTCTTTTAGCCATTAGCCGTTCTAAACTGACTCGTAATTTTGAAACCTCTAATATTTGGCGATGCGGGCTTTCAATCCAAGTATCGCGAAATTCAGCTAGCCAAGGCACTCCCATATATTTAGTGAGTTTTTTTCCTGCAATATGCACGGATTCTGAAGGACTAGTGGTCATTATCCAGTCAGCTTTGATATTTTTCTTTTTAACTGTTTTAATGACTTCCTCTACCCAAGATATGTCGGGGTCTGGCCAATACATCCACTGTCTTAGCCAAGCTTTTAGTCTGTTAAACCACCTTTTATAAATCGATACATGCAAGGTATTTTCGGACGTTTGGTTTTGACCTCTATTTATTGCAGCATTCTCAACAACTATGCAGTCTGAGTCCTCAATCTGAAAAGGCACAACAACAGTAACCTTGTGACCAAGTAGCCGTAATGCTTTCACATATAAACTTGGACGTCGTGCCCCACCCGATATTTCAGGTGGATAATGTCTCGTTATCAGTAAAATGTGCATGAGCTACATTAAGAAAAGTTGCAGATAATGTAAATCAAGTTATACATCAGAAGTACATTATCTGATTTAAACAAATCTTCATATTCGTGTATATATGCTAGGATTAATCAACCGTGACACAAATGCTTAAAAAAGAAAAACCACGAATAGCAATTCTTCTTGATCATTCAGGGTACGAAGATAGTCGTGTTTTCCGCACATGTAAATATCTGATTAATGCCGGCATGGATGTACAATTGTTTACTTTACATAAGGGAATATCTAAAAAAAAAACTAAAGCCCAATGACTTGAATGGAGTTACAGTGAGGCCAGTGAAACTTCAGGAAAATAAACTGTACCCCAAATTTCTTGTTAACCTTAAAAGTAGGTATAGAAGATATCAGAAAATTGAAATACCTAAAAAATCATTCCCCAGCAATTATAAAGCGGAAGATAATACTCTCAGAATAGCTAAAAAACTCAATAAAATTATCAAAAAATTAGTAAGCATCATAGGGGAAATTTACTGGCATAAAGCTTTAACAATATCGATGGCAGAAAGTGTCTTGGGTTTTAAACCTGATGTGATTTACTCCAATGATTTGTCTACTTTGGGAGCTGGAGTCAAATTAAGTGTTAAAGCGCAATCAAAGTTGATCTATGATGCACACGAATTTGAGCAAGACAGGAACGGCGTAGAAGCAAACACAGCAGAGTTTATTAGGCGGCAATGGGAAAGTAAGTTTATCTCTAAATCAGACGCAGTTATCACTGTAAGCGAAGGAATTGCTGAAAGGTTACACCAAATTTATGGAATTAAGAAACCAACAGTTATTTTAAACGTCCCTTATCAACCTCAAGAAAATGTTTATTTATCGCGTGATGAAGTAGGTTTACCTGAAGATAAACTGATTGTATTATATGTCGGCAATATTTCAGCTGGTCGAGGAATTGAGGTTGTAATTGATGCCCTACCGGCTACCTTAAATCTCAATCCAGATATCGCTTTTGCAATAACAGCAACAAGAAATAATGCACGATGGCTAGAACTCAAAAAGCAAGCATCTATTTTGGGGGTGGAGGATTCATTAGTTAGAATTGATTCCGTTGATCAAAATCAAGTAACATCATTAATTCGCTTAGCAGATATATCAATTATTCCACTACAGCCAACATGCGAGTCTTATCGATTAAGCTTACCTAACAAGTTATTTCAAAGCCTAAAATCCGGTACAAGAATTGTGGCAACACCACTGCCTGAGATTGAATTAATACTAAATCGGTACAAAGGGGGAGCAGTAACGTCAGGGTTTAGTTCGTCAGACCTGGCTACTAGTTTAATTTCTGCATTAAAACTTCCAAAAAAAAACTATCTGCCCGCAAAGTATAGTTCAGAAGAAAGTGCTCGACGTCTAAAATCAATAGTGAATGCTCTTTTATCAAACAACCCTGTTCCAAAAGAAGAACGGTTCGATTTTGACCCAAGTATTCTAAAAAAGAGCCCTTGGAAGAAAACAGCGTTTAATGTTAGATATATTATTTCTAAATTTTTAGTTTCGGTATGCCGGTAAGCTTAAAAATGTATCTATAATTAAAGAAAGTAACTCTTCATTAATTTAAAATACGAAAATAAAGATAATTTGTTTCATAAGTACCATCTTTGAATTTTTGATATTTATAATTCTTTTTTACAAATTACTTGCCATAAACTAATCGCTACTTTAATTTAAATACGAAAAGAGGATTTATGAACAAGCCAAAAAAAATTGCTATTGTTGTTGCAAATCCATGCAACCCTGACTACCGAGTCATACGTCAGGCCGAAACATTCGCCAAGGCTGGGCATGAAGTCGTATTGTTTTCAACAAAAAATGCGAAAACACCTCATAATGAAGTTTTCAACGGAGTATTGTATATAAGAGAACGGTGGCAACCCTCAAAAGACTTCCTTCGCTGGCTTACACGGTCTTATAAAATATCCAAAACTCAATATAAACAGAGAAATAAGAACTACAAATATCTCAAATCAATTCAATCAAAAACTGTGAAGAATAAATGAATACAAAATGGACATAAAGTTAAAATTTAAAAAAATAATTACTAGCTTCATAGGTAAGAACTATGCGAGATGGCCAAAGGTTAAGTACAACAGTTTCATCCCCGTCCACTATAATCGAATCAAATCCTATAATCCTGATATCATATATTCGCATGATCTTACGACTTTACCTGTGTCAGAAATGCTTGCAAAAGAAATTGGTTGTAAGCTCGTTTTTGACTCACACGAGTTAGAAGCTCATAGAAACCCACCTCTATCTCCTAGGCAAAAACAGCAGGTTGAGTCAGTAGAAAGAAAGCTTTTACCCAAATGCGATGCAGTCACAACCGTCTGTCAAAGTATCGCTGATATACTTGAGTATGAATATAAATTAAAAGATATCGGATTAATATATAATGCTCCTTATGTTAGCGGTGGTAAAAGTCATCCCCGCTGGGACAGTCGAAAGGGGATTAATATAAGGTTGGACGCTAAACTGGAGAAAACAGATTTCATACTTGTTTACGTGGGGCTAATCACAGTCAATAGAGGAATTGAGTTTGTCTTGGATGCAATGGTTCATTTACCGGAACATATAAAACTAATAGCTGTAGGTCCTGGGCAGAGTAAAATAAAGAAAACTCTAAAAAATTATGCGAAAAAACTTGAGCTGGGAAAACGTTTTATTATCTTACCGCCCGTTAACCCCCCCGATGTTTATAGCTATATAAGCAAAGCAGATGCATCCATTATTCCTATCGCACCAGCCACTTTATCATATGAACTAGCCCTACCGAATAAATTTTTTGAATCAGCATTTTCTGGGCTTCCAATTATTTCCGCAGATTTAATAGAAATTAAAAAGTTTATTGAGAAATACAAACTTGGGGTAACATATGATGCTTTGAATGTGCAGGACTTAAGCAGAGCTATATCAGAGGTTGAGTCAAACATAAATAAGTACAAACCCTCCAACGAGAATGTTACTAAATTCAAAAATAAATATGGCTGGGAGAGCCAAGAACCGTACATGTTATCTCTTTTAGAAAGACTCACCAATGAATAATGATCAAAATCCCGATGAACTATTAACTGGCTCAGTTGATGCGATTGCAGGACTAGCAAAAAAAGCAACAGAAGTAAGGAACTTAGCAGATTCTAAAGTTCTTATAGCTGTACCAGACGGAATTAGCATTATTGATCAGGACACTTTACATGATCCTGAAGGTGATTCTTCCAGAAGAATTGAGCGTATTGAAAAGCTAAGTACTGTTAACTCGTTTGTTGAATATATATTAGCTTATGGGTCATCATCCACAGCAATTTTTCTTAATGAAAGCGATTGTTCAGCAACAGCGATTATGAATTATATTCCAGAATCAAAAGAAGAACGTAATGCAATTCGTAATTTTCGTTTTGATTGGACCGCAACTCTTGAGCTCGAATTTTCAGAACAGTATAACCTTTTGATGCAAATTAGTAAATCTAAAGTGGAGCCTGTTGCGGTTAAACAAGCAATTTTAAATCTAAGTGATTATATTCTAAATACACAGATAAATATATCGGGTGACTCCTCTAGTGATAAATCTTTCAGTAATTTAAATGAATATGAACTAATGGCAAACTTGTTAGATGTAACACTTGTATCAGAACAAGAACTCATAGAGATCCTGTATGAAAACAAAAAATCTCCACTTCGTTTCCTAATTTATATAGGTATTCCCATCTTTTATGGTGATAAAGCTATAAGTGTTCCAATACTTATTGATAAGAGTGAAGCGGTATGGTCGATGAAGGTATGCAACTCTGAAAATGTTGAATTAACTGCAAGAAAAGAATCGATTGAAAATTTAAAAAATGAAATAACGGGCGAGTACCCTCTTTTTTGTGCGGGAAAAAGTCTGAAAAAATAATCAATTAGGGGCTAATGCAAACCAAATTATCATTAATTACTTCGAATTCAGCTTTGGTCCGCAAGCAAATTAACTTTCCGTTCTCACTTGGCCTTAACATTTCTCCAGCGTATGATGCCCAACCGATTTGCTTTGCTGGCACGCCTGCCATTACCGCATGGGGCTTTACATCCTTTGTAACGACAGCTCCTGCAGCAATGAAACAATATTTACCTAATTCATGGCCACAAACAATTGTTGCATTTGCACCAATGGTTGCTCCTTTTCTGACAGTTGTTGTCACGTATTCGTCGCGCCGATTGACTTCGGAACGCGGTGTCGTAACATTGGTAAACACCATGGATGGACCACAAAATACTCCATCCTCAAGAACAACCCCTTTGTAAATCGCGACGTTGTTCTGAATTTTACAGTCGTTTCCAATAGTTACATCTGGACCAACCATCACATTTTGTCCTAATGAGCAGTTTTCTCCAATTCTTGATCCCTGCAAAATATGAACGAAATGCCATACCTTTGTCCCTGCGCCGACCTCTACTTTCTCATCTACATAAGCACTTTCATGAACAGACCAATTACCGTCCATTTTTTTAATTTGTGACATAGTTTAAGCTTTCACAATTTTCATAGAGTAACGATCAGCAACGCCAGCCGTTGCATTTCGCGTATCAATAATTAAAGGGATAGAATCGCAAAGCGCGTGATAGTCAACGTTAGTATGGGCTGTTGCGATTATTGCTGCATCATAACCTAAAAAATCTGTAACTGATTGCATCCCCGCAAACTCAGAGTACTCGCGAGTAAGCGGAATTGTATTAATCAAAGGGTCAAAATAAGATACTTCTGCTTCGTGATCCATGAGAATGTGCATAAGGTCTAAAGATGGACTTTCACGCATATCGTCAATATCAGCTTTATATGCGATGCCTACTAATAATATTTTTGACCCCGCAAGCGATTTTCTAAGTTTCAAACTCATCTCTTCTAACAAGCGCCTAACGATGTGACGGGGCATATTTGTATTTATATCACCAGCTAATTCAATAAAGCTTGTGGACATGCCATGTTCCCGCGCTTTGTAAGATAGATAATATGGGTCAATACGAATACAATGGCCGCCCACTCCAGGGCCTGGGTAAAAAGCATGGTAACCAAATGGCTTTGTTTTTGCCGCATCAATAACCTCCCAAATATCAATATTCATAGCCTCAAATATTACCTTCATCTCATTAACAGCAGCAATGTTTATCCAGCGATAAATATTTTCAACGAGTTTAGTCGCTTCTGCCGTTCGTGAATTAGAAACCATAACTGTCTCTACTATGGTGCCATATACGGCCTTAGCCATTGCACGATCATCTTCACCATCAGCACCAACTACTTTGGGAATAGAGGCTGTATCAAAGTTTTTATTCCCCGGGTCTTCTCGTTCTGGGCTGTAAGCAAGCGCAAAGTCTACACCAGAAATTAAACCTGACCTTTCTAAAATTGGTTTCATAATCTCTTCAGTTGTGCCTGGATATGTGGTGGATTCCAAAACAACCAATTGTCCTTTTCGAAGTACCTTTGATAAAGTTTCGCATGTTGAAATAACAAAAGATAAATCTGGCTGTTGATGAACGTCTAAAGGCGTTGGGACAGCAATTAAAAGTGCATCAGCGTTTTCTAACAACTTGGGGTCAGTAGTCGCTGAGAATAATTTTTTATTAATCATTGTCTGAATACGGCTATTATCTATATGCTTCATTCCAGATTTTCCAGAATTAAGTTCAGCAATACGTTGACTGCTAATATCATAACCAATAACTCGTGTATTCTTCGTTACAAACGCTTCGGCTAAAGGCAGACCCACATAGCCTAAACCAATTATACCGATTACGAGCTCACCCTTTTTTGATTTTTCGAGAAACTGTTTTTTCAATTTATATTTTCCTTTAAATTAGCTAATTGCTTTACTAACCTAACCTAACCTAACCTAATGCAGCCTTCACTGCTGAAACTATATCAACCAAGTCTTGTTCACTTAAATAAGGATGCATAGGTAAACTAATAATATGATCAATACATGCCATTGTATTTGGCAGCATGCCCCCGGATACTGGGTATGAGTTATAGGCTGTTTGCATATGAATGGGCTTGGGGTAATACCTTGCAGTTGGTATACCTTGGGCTTTCAATCTTTCAGCAATTAACAGGGGGCTGGGAACTTCGATTGTATACTGAGCCCAAGTAGATACTACACCCTCAAGTACAGTTGGTACTTTATCGACAAATCCTTTGAGTGCATTAGTATAGGACAGGGCTACATTATTACGTTTTATAATTTCATCACCAAATATAGAGAGTTTTGGCAATAAAATTGCTGCTTGTAATGTATCCAAACGTGAGTTCATTCCTATACGAATATTATCATATTTATCTACACCTTTGCCATGCACTCGCAAACTATTAAGAACATCAAACATCTCATCGTTATTAGTCAAAATGGCGCCTCCATCTCCGTAACAACCAAGAGGTTTGGCCGGGAAAAAACTTGTGGTTTGGACATCTGACCAAGCAAGAGGATGCTTACCCTTTAGCGTAGTTCCAAAACCCTGAGCTGAGTCCGATATAAAATGAAGTTTATTCTCACGAACTATAGGGGAAATTTTTTCATAATCTGATGCCTGACCAAATAAATCGACAGTAATTACGGCTCTTGGTATTAGTATGCCATTAGATTTAACTTCATTGATCGCCTGCTTTAAGCTCTCAGCGCACATATTATATGTATTTCGGTCTATATCAACAAAAATAGGGGTTGCACCAAGTAGGGCTATAACCTCTGCTGTAGCACAGTATGTAAAAGAAGGACAAAAAACAGCGTCGCCTGGCCCGATACCCCAAGCCATTAAAGGAAGACTGATTGCATCTGTACCGTTTGCACACCCTACCGCATATTTAGCACTCCCAAAGGAAGCGAGTTCTTTTTCAAAACTCTTAACTTGTGGGCCTAATATATATTGTCCACTTTCGAGCACATCAGATATACCTTTATCAATCTCCGACCTGATAAGTTCTTGTTGCGCTACTAAATCAATAAAATGCATTATTTTAAATCCATTGCTATAGTTGAAAAAATTAAAACTCTTTATCAGGGTAGTCACTGATATACAACATTACTTTTATAATCATCGTTTTTATAATCTGCTAAGTCACTAGTAAGATGGTATTTTTAAATCATAATCAAATTTGCTAGAAATTTTTTTAAAAAGGGCAGGATAGGAAGCAAGGCAATCTTCTAAATAAGAGAATTCACCTTGATTTTTCTTCCATTTGTCTACTGCTTTAGAGTCAATTGGGCGGATCTGTCCCATGCTCTCAACAATATTAGGGAGAATATTGTATGATTGTTCATGAAAGCGCGAAAATGGCCTTGAAATATGCAACCCAAAAAGCTCGGCAATGCGTTTTTGCTCAAAGTCCGGTTTTTGAATAAGAGACTCATATCGAACAATAATAGTATTAGGCCGCGTATAAATATAATTAAACATTGCCTCCATTTCAGCTACATACCTCTCAATTTTGATGTGGCGGGAGTTGCCAAGATGGCTACTTGTTAAGACGGAAAATGGGTGTCTGACCATATGAATAACCGCAATAGAAGCTGGTAATAGTTTAAAATACTTCCATGCGTCGTGTGACCTTTTTAAAAGCAATGAGGGCGCCGCCGTTGTGACCCAGGCATAATTTCCAATATCTGTTTCTCTTGGAATTATAGCTATATCCCTAAAAGAGGCCATCAAAATAGTCATTAGCCATGTTCCTGACCTTCCACACCCAGTAACAAAAAGCCTTTTTTTAGGTTTATCAGAATCCATATCTATTAAAGCTTTTTCAAAGCCATCCACTAACCCTGTTAATTTTCGTAGGTATTTCCATGCCCAAGGATGCTCTGGATCTAGAACTGATAATTTGGAAAACGCAAATAAGGCTAGGTCATAATCGCCAACATCAAAAGCTTTTCTACCTATAATCCGCCATCGGCTTTTTACAGCATTAGAAACTTTTAACTTTACTAACTGTGATGCACCTAAAACCTGACCTGCTTTGCCAATTTGATCTAACTTCAGATATTCTTCTGCTTGCATGTCAGGTGATAAACTAGGTGTATGCAAATGCTTTGAGTTACCAAGATTTGAATCAGAAATATTCAACAAATCCCGGCAAGGAGGTGCAAGTTTTCTAAGCTCCATTTTATCCCGGTGTTCAGAATTGCAGAAACCTGGAAGCGTTTCCATTTGTGCATCTTCCAAAATGCTAGCGTCTACCCAAATTGCTGGTTGATTTGATTTCTCAATAACAGACAATTTATTTTGCTCCCGCCTCCATAACACGTAAAACTCTTAGCGCTTCTTTCCCGTCTGTGAATGGGGTAGTGTCATTGATTATAGAGTCAATAAAATGCCTACATTCATTTTCTAGGGGCTCTCCTTTTCTAACTTTAATATAATCAACATCAGCTTTTTTTGGGACTGGCACATCTCCATTTGTATCAATACCATGACGGTATATAGCTAATTTTTCTTCCCACGGCTTTTGGTCATCAAAAACCGCCATTCCCTTTTTACCAACGACGACAAGCCTTTGCTCCTTAAATGGGTGGAGCCAACTGGTAAATATATGAGCACGGCCACCCGATGGAAAAACCATATCCAGACGGGCTTCGTCATCAACGGATCTCGTAACAAATGCTGAACCTCTTTTACTTACATGAATAGGGGATTCATCAAATAAGGAAAGTATCATCGAAACATCATGTGGTGCTAATGACAAAAATGCATCTTCTTCTACTCGAAACTTACCTAGTGAGAGGCGATGACTATAAGCATAATGAAGCTCTCCAAGCTCTCCCCCTCTAACTTTTTTTCTCAACGCAACAAAAATAGGGTGGTATTGAAGTAAATGTCCTACCATTAGTTTTTTATCCGCTTTTTTACTAGCTAATATCATTGCAAGTGCATCTTTTTCATTAAGCGCGATAGGCTTTTCTACGTAAACATGCTTGCCTGCATCTAAGGCTTGAATAGCAAGCTTTGCATGTAGTTCTGCTGGCGCAGCAATAACTATGGCATCTAAATCAGAGTTTAGGGCTTGTTCTGTAGACATAGATTGCGCTCCATATTTAGATGAATAAATGTCTGCAAGGTCTTTGTTTGGATCCACAATAGCCCCAAGAGAGCCCAGCTGCGAAAAGTTACGTATTAAGTTTTTCCCCCAATATCCACATCCAAAAACAGCAACTTTTATTTTTTTTGTCATTAGTTATCCATAATTATTCTATGTATTAATTTAAAAATAGGCTGCTTATAATGAAAAATATTCTATTTCAAGTGCTCTATCAAGGGTTTTGAATTGAAGTATTATTTCAAGCATAATATATACATACCAAGAAGAATAGTATTATCTAGTTCGTATTTAGGAAAAATTTATTCTTTAATGATAAAATCTAGATAGATAAATTATAATATAACTTTACAGCGGGAAAGAAAATATGAGAACACCACTAATCGTATTATTACTACTATTAATAAACCCCATTGCTTTGACCGGATGTACAGCCAATGAAAAAATAATTAATAATTATTCAAACATAGACACCTCCTCTATCTTAAAAAAGGTAATCTTGCACCCAAGACGTGAAATGGATATGCCAAGAGATGAGTTTCGTAATCCGAAAGATACTCTTGAATTTTTTGGAGTTACTCCAGGCATGAGAGTTGGCGAAATTTGGCCTGGCTGGTACACCCAAATACTTGCTCCATATCTCAACCAAATTGATGGAACTTATGTAGCAATTTTGCGTGACGGTCAAAGTGAAAGAAT
>Ga0206123_10004209_pt1 | contig 11416 bp, 11 predicted proteins | sample Helgoland_Spring_2_FD_160086 | JGI IMG/M metagenome (GOLD analysis project Ga0206123, IMG submission 160086) | Pelagic subsurface seawater microbial communities from Kabeltonne, Helgoland, North Sea - Helgoland_Spring_Bloom_20160316_1 | ecosystem: Environmental > Aquatic > Marine > Epipelagic ... | reverse complement strand
CCCGGCTGTCATCGCCCAGGCCAGGCAAGATGGTATTTCCGATGCAATTATCGAATCGGCACAAAAATCACCGGTCTACAAACTGGCGGTTGACTGGAAGTTAGCGCTACCACTGCACCCGGAGTATCGCACCATGCCAATGGTCTGGTACGTGCCACCACTCTCCCCGATTCAAGGTGCAGCAGATGCGGGTGTCATGGGCATGAATGGTGTGATACCTGATGTGGACTCACTTCGAATCCCCATCAAATACCTGGCTAATATGTTAACAGCCGGAGACGAGGCGCCGGTAAGACTGGCACTAAAAAGACTCTTATCCATGCGTGCATACAAAAGATCCCAACATGTGGATGGTGAAGAAGACCTTCAGGTTCTTGAAGATGTTGGTCTCTCCAAACTACAGGCTGAAGAAATGTATCGCTACCTTGCGATTGCAAACTACGAGGATAGATTTGTGATTCCCCCGGCGCACCGCGAGCAAGCGGTTAAATATGCCCAACATGAATCAGATGGCTGCGGCTTTACCTTTGGCAATGGCTGCAGCGATGGCAATAGTGATGTCAATATGTTTGGCGCAAAAAAGACTAACCGTAAGGACATCATTAAAACTGTCCAGATCTGGGAGAAATAGGCATGGAAATCCTAAAGGTAATCGCCTGCTTGATTGACTATCCAAGACAGGAAGTGCAACAAAACCGGGATGAACTGGCCCAGGTCATTCTGCAGGCAACTGAAATTTCCCCTGACCATCGCACGGCGCTCATAGAATCGATGGCGAGTATTTACGACGGTGAGCTTATGGATGCAGAGGAACGATATACAGGGCTGTTTGAACAGGGACGATCATTGTCACTCCATCTTTTCGAACACGTCCATGGCGAATCAAGAGATCGCGGACAGGCAATGGTAGACCTGATGGCCGAGTATTCAACCAATGGTTACGAAATAGACTCCAGGGAATTGCCTGACTATATTCCAATGTTTCTTGAGTATTTGTCATATCAGCCCGACCTCAACGCCCGCGAGTGGTTGTCGGATGTCAGTCATATTCTGGCGATTCTCGGTGCCAGACTTGTCGAAAGAGAAAGTCCTTATGCCAATCTTTTTTCAGCTTTGTTGCTCATTGCAGGTAAAGAGAAAGAGCTAATCGATAATCTGGAAACAGTTCGCAAAGAAGAGCCGGACAACACACCTGAAGCACTGGACAAGGAGTGGGAGGAAATCGCTGTCACATTCGGCGCTGACGACCCTGGCGCCGAAAGTGAGGTGACCGCCTGCAGTAACGGAAGTGGGATAACCAGCGCACCACCACGGGCTGAAGAATCCCAACCTCTGCGCTGGGTTGATGCGGGCCAAGCTGATCTATCGGCAAAATCATTATTAGGGGAACAAATATGAACTTCTCCATGGATTTACTCTTGTTCGGTCTATATCCATATATAGCAGTCGTTATTTGTGTTGCAGCCTGTATTATCAGATTCGATCGGGAACAATACACGTGGAAAGCCGGCTCAAGCCAACTACTCCGTGGCAAGGGCATGGTGATGGCCAGCAACCTCTTTCATATTGGTATCATTTTTGTACTTATGGGTCATGTGGTCGGTTTACTGACCCCGGAGTGGATATACCACTACGTCATTAGCACTCCCAACAAACAGTTACTGGCGATGGTGTCAGGGGGACTATTCGGCTTTCTCTGCTTGATAGGCATGACAATGTTGCTCTATCGACGTATCACCGACGAACGAGTACGCGCCAGCAGCAGCTTCAGCGACTTTGTTGTGCTGATCATGCTCTATATTCAGCTAATACTCGGCTTGTGCACAATTTTTGTTTCAGCCGACCATCTTGACGGATCCGTCATGTTGCAATTGGCAACCTGGGCCCAGAGCATCGTGATTCTGCAACCGCTTGAAGCAAGTACTGCAATAGCAGGTGTTCACATTCTTTATAAACTCCATGTATTTGTTGGCCTGAGTATTATCCTGATTTTTCCCTACACCCGCCTGGTTCACATTATTAGCGCACCCATTTGGTATTTCGGGCGCAGCTATCAAATTGTTAGACAACGAAATGTCCGAGGTACACATTGAAAAATATAATTTCGCAAAGCACTGACACATTTACACACAGGCTCACAACACTTACTCGCAGGCTCACAACACTGACGATTCTTTTGCTGGTGCCGTTTTTTGCTGGTGCAAGCAAGGGAGCAGAATCAATTGCAGAGACTATTACTGAAGGAGAGGCAAAACTGGATTTCAGACTTCGGTATGAAAATGTTGACCAGGGATTACCGGTCAACAGGGATGGGGATGCTGTGACGTTAAGATCTCGCGTGACTTATACGACGAGTGATTTCAATGGGTTTAGTGCCCAGTTTGAGGCGGACAACGTTACTGCCGTAGACAATGATAGTTACAACAGTACAATTAATGGCGCAACCGCCAACGCAGTAATTGCAGATCCAAGGGGCACTGAAATAAACCAGGTTTGGCTGCAGTATAGAAACTGGAATACCAATTTCAAATACGGAAGGCAGCGAATATTGTTGGACAATCAGCGATTTGTTGGTGGCGTTGGATTTCGACAAAACGAGCAGACTTATGATGCATTTTCAGTCACTCATAACGGATTGGAAGACACCAGTTTATTCTATGCCCGGGTTAACAATGTAAACCGGATATTTGGTGAATCTTCCGCAGCTGGTGACAATGATAGTAAAACCGATTTAGTCAATGCAAAATTCTCGGGATGGGAGTTGGGAAGTCTCACGGCCTATGCCTATCTAATCGACAATAAAGATGTCCCGAGATTCTCAACCGATACCTTTGGCCTACGATTTGATGGCAAGCAGCATTCAGATGAACTTACATTCTCATACACCCTCGAATTTGCCCGCCAAAAAGACAGTGCCAATAACCCATTAAATTATTCAGCAAACTACTTTCTGGTTGAAGGATCAGTCGGAGTATCAGGCGTGCAACTTGGTCTCGGCGTTGAACAACTGGGTTCTGACCAGGGTCTTGCATCATTTATCACGCCACTGGCAACCCTGCACAAATTCCAGGGTTGGACGGATCAATTTTTAACAACACCAGCGGTAGGGATTACAGATCTCTATTTTTCGATTGGAGGCAAAATTTCCGGTGCTAACCTGAGTCTTGTCTATCACAATCTAAGCGGTGATGTGAACAATACCGCTGGACAAGACGACCTGGGAAGTGAAATCGGCTTTGTCGCGGCAAAAGATTTTGGTCATTACGGTTTGAGTCTTAAGTATGCGGATTACAGTGCCGGAGATGTCTCCTTCGCAAACTCGGATACCCGCAAGCTCTGGTTAACCGCCACAGCTAAATTCCAGTAATTCAATCCCTATTGATACCCGTGTAGAGGAGTCTGTTCAACCATCACCTCCTCTACCCATATGGATGACCATCACGCTCGATCAAAAGTTTCTCCCAGCGCCCTGGCCCGGTTTAATCTCGATGCCTCATCACCGGGTAAATAGCGCATGGCCAAAGCCAGGAGTACCGCGGTGAGGACAAACATACACTGTCCCCAGGCTATCGCCTGGGTTAACGCGCTGCCTGCGTCTGCGCCTCCGGCAATAAACATATCGGATAACCGACCCATTGCGTATGGTCCAAGGGCGAGCCCTATAATGGTATTCATCAGCAAAAACCAGGCTCCTGCCGTTGCACGCATGCGAGGCATAACAAGATCATTGGCGGTTGTTGGGGCAATCGATACCCACATGGATGCGGGGATGTGATAGGCGAAATTGAGCCAATAAGCTGTCTCAAGATCTTTGGTGTATACCATCCAAAGCACCAGCGGTGCCGTAAATACAATAGTCACTATGCCTACAACAAGTCGACCGTTCACCATCACCAGCTTTAATCGATCACCCAAAAACCCACCTAGTACCACGCCTATCAAACCACCGAGCGCATTTCCAATACCCACATACCATCCCACATCAGACGCACTGACCCCATGAACCCTGATCAGGAATGGCGCTGTCCAGAAGCTGGTACCATAGGAAACAAAGGCTATTGTTGGGAATGCCAGGGTCGTAAACACCAGAGCCTTAGAGTGAAACATCATACGAAATGACGCTTTGTCCCGGGTCGACAATCCCTGCATCCAGGATACAGTGACGTACCCCGCGATAGCGAGTGCGACCCATTGCAGGACGTTACCGGTGAGTTCCGCCAGCAACCAAGCGATCAATGCCAGACCTGCTCCGGCTAACAGATTTTTAGGTACCGAAGCCCCATGGCGATAAACACTCCATATAGTAAACGGCGGTATAACCGCCGCAAGTTCAGTCCAGAGGACACTAAACGGTGCAGGATGTTTAGGCGTCGACAAACCTTCACTGGCACCCCTTTGCGGTTCTCGTAGTAGACGAACCAGCCCAGCAAGCAATACACCGGGCATCCCTACCGCCATAAATGCAACGTGCCAGCCCTTGAGTCCAAATGGAGCCTGCCCGGGATCAGGATACAAGTTGGCCCAGGTATCAAGGATGAATCCACCAAGTATCAATCCAATCCCGCCCCCGATATAGACGCCAGACGAGTAGATACCGATAACAGTGGCCCGATGTTTGGGTGAATAATAATCAGATAACATCGAATAGGCGGCGGGTGATGCACTTGCTTCCCCAATCCCCACGCCAACCCGAAACATCGCCAGTGCCGGGAATGATCGAGCCAAACCGGACATTGCTGTCATCACAGACCAAAACAGCAAGCCGACCGAAACGAGTGATCGTCTAACCCAGACGTCGGCAAATCTTGCAAGGGGAATACCGAAGACAGCATAAAATATGGCGAAGGCCGTACCGTACAGGAAACCCATCTCAGCATCACTAATGCCAAGGTCAGCTTTGATATCCTCGGCGAGAATAGAGAGTATATTTCGATCGATAAAATTAAAGATATAAACCAGCACAAGCACAAAAAGCACTGAGTGTGCATAGGGCCCACCGCTTTTCGGCAAGTCTGCTTTAGTGTCTTGCGCCTGACTGGGTGAGGTTGTGTCATTCATTCCGGGTTCATCGCTCCTGGAAACAGTTGGGTATGTCCAAGAATACACGTCTGGAGGCCAATAATTTACCTCGTGGCAAAATTAGTTTTTTTTCCGCCGCAAATGTCATCATCCGGGTACGGAGGTAATCGTCAGGACCACAAGCCCATCGATTAGCCAGGGCTCGTGAAAAGATAACACCTCTCAATAGACATTTTGTTATAGTCATGGCCCCTCATAAGGATTCACACATTGATAGTGCCGAATAAGCTTTACTACCTTCGAATGCCGAAACACGGACAGGGGACTCTCGGAAGATGGATTCTTGTCATCTCTCTGGCAACAATATGGAGTGCTAACCTATCAGCAGAAATTCTCAATTTTAGTAGCAGCCAGTGGCAGCAACTCGACTTTGTCAATCAAAACAAAATTACGCTTAACGGTGACAAAATCGAAATGAGTAGCGATACCAGCGCATCAGCCTATTTCTATGAATTCCCTAAGCCCCTGACGAAACCATTTCGACTTTCCTGGGAATGGCGAGTAAACAAACATTTACCGGTAGGCGATCCACTGGAAAAGCGGAATGACGATTATGCCGCTCGAGTGTATGTAGTTTTTCAACAGGGTTTTTTCAAATGGCAAGTCAACTCAGTAAACTACGTGTGGGCATCAAAAGCTTATTCCCGCACCTTTTGGTTGAGTCCCTATGACAAAAGATCTGCGATTTTACCAAGGGTAAATAGTGCCGAGGTTGATACTTGGTTTTCTGAACAAGCGTTCCCCTTTGCTGACTTTCCAAATCTATTTGATCAACGTGGACGCAAGGTGATTGGCATTGCAATTATGTCGGATACCGATGATACAGCCACATCCGTGACAAGTACTTTCAGAAATATTGAAGTCGACGCGACTCAGTAGTCGCCAAATACAAATTTTTATTGGCAGGTAAAAATTCAGGTATTTGGTTCGGGAAAATTTAGCCGCCAGCGATAAAATGAAAAAAGTGCAGTTCAGCACCTTCTGGAATTTCAACCAATAGAGGCTCGTGAACTATTTCACCATCAATTGCGATAACCATATCTTCCAGATCAGAGTTTTTCAGATCTGGAAATTTTCCATAGAGTTCCTTTAGCAAATCGCGGTAATTTAGCGCTGAGACAGCAGACAATTCTTCTCCGGTGAATCGTTGTAGCTCACTGGAGCAGAATACTGTTGCCATAATAGATTAAGCCAGCAACTTAATTTTTGCCCTGAATCAACTTCAGGACGCGAGGGGGAGAACAGGGTAAATCTGTGACATTGGCACCAATGGCGTTACCCACTGAATAACCAACTGCAGCAAGGGGTGGAATAATACCTGATTCACCAACGCCACGAACGCCATAAGGGTGGAATGGGTTTGGCACTTCAACGATTATCGTGTCAATCATCGGCAAGTCTGAAGCAAGGGGAATTCGATAGTCCAAAAAACCTGCATTCTCCATCACACCATCTTTACTGTAGATGTACTCTTCATTCAGCGCCCAACCAATACCCTGCACCGCACCGCCTTGATACTGACCTTCAACATAACCGGGATGAATTGCCTTTCCCGCATCCTGAATCGCGGTGTAACGCACCACATCAACTTTTCCCGTCTCTTGATCCACATAGGTGTCGCACAAATGCACAGCGAAGCTCGGCGCTGCACCACGTGCGTTAACGTTACCGGTTCCCGTTATTTGCCCACCTGTTTTATCATTTTTTGCGCATATCTGTGCACAGGTCATTTTGTCTTCACCGGCGGTATTTATCGCTACACCATCCTGCCACTCGACCTGTTCAGGTGTTACATTCCACAGTGACGCAGCACGTTCCTTTAACTGACGGACAACATCCTGCGCGGCTTCAATAACTGCCATACCCGTTGCAAATGTTGTTCTGCTACCACCGGTTGATTGACTGTAGGGCACACTTTCTGTATCACCAATTATTGGTTTTAAATCATTTAAGGGGATACCAAGTTCTTCAGAAGCCATCATTTGCATTGATGCACGGGAGCCACCGATGTCGGGTGAACCCTCGACAATCGTGCCGGTGCCATCGGGATTCATATTAATGGTAACACTTGACTGACCACCTACATTAAACCAGAACCCGGAAGCAATACCTCTTCCCTCACCTGCTTTCAGGGCAGATTGATAGTGTGGCGAATTTCTGGCCGCCTCCAGACATTCAACTAAACCGACCGCCTTGAGTTTTGGTCCATAAATTGTCTGGGTGCCTTCTTTTGCAGCATTTTTAATTCTAATATCAATCTGATCAATCCCAAGTTTGTCGGCCAACTCACTGACCGCCATTTCGGCAGCATACTCAGCCTGGGGAGCACCCGGTGCACGATAGGCCGCAACTTTTGGTTTGTTAACGACCACATCAAAACCTTCACAATATACATTTGGACAGTTGTAGGGTGTGAATGAAGTCATACAACCCATCATCACCGGCGATCCTTTAAAGGCACCTGCTTCAAAAGCCATCGTCGACTTCATTGCCGTGATAGTCCCATCCTTTTTGGCACCTACCTTAACGGTGAGTCTGGCAGCGGAACCCGGTCCAGATGCTCTAAACACCTCATCCCTGCCCATCTCCATTTTTACTGGCCGCCCCGACTTTCGGGAAAGAATCAACGCCACAGGTTCAAGGTACAAAGTGGTTTTACCACCAAAACCACCACCAATTTCACTCGCAACCACCTTAAGGTTTCCAAGCGGCATGGCTAACAACTTTGCGGTACTGGCACGTACATCAAAATGACCCTGGGTACTACACCAGATCATAGATTGACCATCTTTGTTATAATTCACCGTACAGGCATGTGGTTCAATATAACCTTGATGAACTGTTGGGCTATAGTAGTCCCGCTCCACAATCATATCTGCTTCGGCAAAACCTGCTTCTACATCACCCATTTTAAACTCGTGGCGCGCAGCTATGTTCGATGGTTTTTCCGGTTGTTCCGCAGATCCCTGGGTAAACAGATCTTCGTGCAACAATGGTGCATCTGCTTTCATTGCATCACGCACATCCATGACCGGGGGTAGAACCTCGTATTCAACCTCGATTAAGGCCAGTGCCCTTTCCGCGATCGCCTCTGTCTTGGCAGCAATCGCTGCAACCGCATGACCATGGTAAAGCACCTTATCCCTGGCCAAAATATTGCGGCCCAGATCAAGGGCGTCTGTCGCGCCTTCCCCCGATTGAATCGCCTCATTGCTAACACTGGGAAAGTCAGCAAACGTTGCGGCGGCCATTACACCGTTTAGCGCTTCTGCTTTTGTTGTATCGAGTTTGATTATTTTTGCATGAGCGTGTGGACTCCGTAAAATCTTGCCCCAGATCATTCCCGGCAATGTTAAATCTGCCGCGTAATTTGCCTTACCGGTAACCTTATCGTATCCATCGGGACGAATTGTTCGCTGACCGATATACTTGTACTCTTTTGCTTCACTCATCTTAAGCTTCTCCACGCATAGTTTCGGCTGAATCCATCACAGCGCGAATGATCTTGTCGTACCCGGTGCATCTACAGAGGTTGCCCGCGAGATAGTAGCGAACTTCTTCTTCAGTTGGATTTTGGTTTTCAGCTAACAAAGCCTGGGCAGAAACAATTAATCCCGGCGTACAAATACCGCATTGTAGTGCAGCATGTTCCAGAAACTTTTCCTGAATAACATTCAATTTATCTGCATCACCAACACCTTCGATAGTGCCAACCTCAGCACCAGCTGCCTCAGCACCGAGCACCAGGCAAGAACAGACTAACCGACCGTTAAGTGTGACCGAACAGGCACCACAATCCCCTGAACCACATCCTTCTTTTGTGCCAGTGAGACCAAGTTCGTTGCGCAGCACTTCAAGCAGCGTGTCATGGGGTTCGCAGAGAAATTCAGTTTCGTCACCGTTAATAGAAGTTGTTACATGAATCTTGGTCATTTCTAGGCTCCCTTCACACGATCTGCCGCAATTTTTGCCGCACGTTTAACAAGTACACCCACTACATGGGTTCGATATTCTGCGGTCCCGCGACGATCAGTAATCGGTTTGGCCGCAGCAGATGCCGCAGCGGCAGCGGCGGCCAATGCGGATTCATCCAGGCTAGTGCCAACCAGTGCAGCAGCAGCATCCGGGACCAGTATAGCTGTCACAGCGACCGCGCCAATGGCTACTCTGGCAGCTGTGCAAACCCCACTGGCATCCAGCGTCACACTGACGCCTGCACCCGCAACGGCAATATCCATTTCCGTTCGGGGAATAAACCTTAGATAGGCATCGGAAGTTCCAGTCACCGGTTTTGCTATGGTGATTCTCTTTAGGATCTCGTCATCGGCCATACAATTTTGACCAACGCCGTTGACAAAATCTTCAACCGCAACCGTTCGTTCGCCCTGGCTACCCTGAATAATGCACTGGGCACTATTGGCAATCAGTGCCGGGATAGTATCAGCGGCAGGAGAGGCATTACACAAATTGCCACCGACACTCGCTCGACCCTGTACCTGGGTCGAACCAATGAGATAAGCGGCTTCGACTAGTCCTGGATAAACAGCCTTGATGTCGGCAGCTTCTGTGAATTCCGCACAAGACATGGCAGGACCAAGGGAAAGACCACTATCATCAAGCGTATACCCCATCATGCCATCAATATGTTTGAGATCGACAACCCTGACGGGCTCTGCGGTCTGGGATTTGGTTTGAATGATAAGATCCGTACCCCCGGCCATGACTCTGGACTTTATATCAGTCTTTTTAAGTATGCTTAGCGCATCTTCTAACGACTGTGGCGCTTGGTATTCAACTACCGCCATTTGGCAACTCCCAATTTTTGAGTATTTTAGCCCCGAATAGGACCATTAAATTTGTTCCTTTGCTGACGCTTTTTTGTCCATATATGGTCATGGACCGCTTAAGTGCCGTCACGAGAACCAAACGACCAAAAGTGGACACAATTCAATAAAATTCAATCATTAACGAAAAATTGTCAGTACTGTATGTATATCACGCGCAAGGGCTTGTCGCCAAGTAGCTTCACGGTTTCACCAACAGGATCTATTAATTGGTGCAAAAAATGTATTAGGATGTCTCCTATCGCTCCAGGAACCGGACCGATTGCCAATCTATTTGGGAGATCTGTAATGACCTAAATAGTAGTTTGCCATGTTCGGATGGAAGATACCGGCCAAAATGTGATGAACAGCTTAGTAGGATCATATCGATTTCTAAACTGGGCTGCTTACATGGGTTTCAGACATAGGTTTCAGACATAGGTTTCAAACATGGGCTATATATATGGAACATGAATCCAGCAAAAAATCAGTTTTCCAGACTTTTCGGCATGCACTGCAAACAGTTGTTGGTACGTCGCCTCCTGCGGGTGACGATAACCTTGTTACCTTAATTTCAGTTGCCCGGGAAAACCTGGCGATCCGCAACCAATTAATATCAATTCTTGATCAGCCCCCTTTTCAACGCCAATCACTGATCAATACCTGGCTAGAAGATTTGAAACTTGCCGGTGCGCCTCCCGAACTCCGAAATGCCCTGTCTGGTCTATTGGATGAGCATGTCGCCAACCGGGCATATGAATTGCTGACCCAGGCTGATCGATAATTTGCTACCCACAGTGTTATAAAGGTACCCAACAAGGGGTCACACACTTCACATCGACAAGGTCGGACAGTTTCTGACTAGGCGGTCAGGTACTGCCAGGCAGCACCGACAATGCCACCCAAAAGCATGATGTAGCAAGGGATAACACTCAACAGCATTCCTGGACCTCTGCTGCCAGGATCTTTTATATAGGCAAGGGCATAAATGATCCGGCCAAGCAGATAGATGACACCGAGACCAGCAGCCCAGAATTGACCAATATAAAAACCAAATGCCCAGAGCGAAGGAATGAAAATGATGAGTTGTTCCAGCGTGTTATAGTGAACTCTATAATGCCGTTCAAATATCTCATTTCCGGTTGTCGCCGGTGCATTAACACCATATTTCCCCCGCGCCATACCAACCCTGGTACCCAGCCAGACAAATTCAAGCAGTGCTAACAATGTCACAATCGTTAATAATTCCACAATAACTCTCTCTTTGCGTGTTGTGGTGACATTATGATCAGCGGGGAAGCATTGTCCAACTATTAATCCAGATCCCAGGCCTTACGCTTTCATTGTATTTGAGTATGATAGCGGGCTTGCAGGCGTATCGAACGGGAATTGGGTCAGAGAAGCAGTCTGGCCAGAAATTGTCTTTCAGCAACTCGATTCCAAACCTTTTGTAATGGATGCCGGAAACACACAGTTCAGACATCTAAAGGACATCATGTTTCGCCAATTCAATT
>Ga0206123_10004187_pt1 | contig 11454 bp, 15 predicted proteins | sample Helgoland_Spring_2_FD_160086 | JGI IMG/M metagenome (GOLD analysis project Ga0206123, IMG submission 160086) | Pelagic subsurface seawater microbial communities from Kabeltonne, Helgoland, North Sea - Helgoland_Spring_Bloom_20160316_1 | ecosystem: Environmental > Aquatic > Marine > Epipelagic ... | reverse complement strand
TATTCAGCAGGTTCAACCAGATGAGATTTATAATCTTGGGGCACAGAGTCATGTAAAGGTTTCGTTTGAGATGCCTGAGTATACTGGTCAGACAGATGCCATAGGCACCCTGAGAGTGCTTGAGGCAGTCCGTTTGCTTAGTATGGAGAATAGGGTTCGTATCTATCAGGCATCTACTAGTGAACTGTACGGCAAGGTGCAAGAGATTCCTCAGACAGAAATGACACCTTTTTATCCACGTTCACCTTATGGTGTAGCAAAATTGTATGGGTATTGGATCGTAAAGAACTATCGTGAATCATATGGAATGTATGCCTGTAGTGGAATTCTTTTCAATCATGAGTCACCGAGACGTGGTGAGACATTTGTAACTCGTAAGATTACGAGAGGACTCAAAGCAATTTCTGAAGGTAAACAAGAATGTTTGTATCTTGGTAATCTTGATGCACTTCGTGATTGGGGACATGCTACAGATTATGTTGAAGCAATGTGGTTAATGCTTCAACAAGAAGAACCCGAAGACTTTGTGATTGCTACTGGTAAACAATATCCAGTTCGTCAGTTTGTTGAGGAATCTGCACCTTATTTTGGAATGCAAATTACCTGGAGGGGTGAAGGATTGGATGAAATTGGATATGATATATTTACTGAAAAAGAGGTTATCAGAATTGACTCTAAATATTTCCGACCTGCTGAAGTAGAAACTTTATTAGGTGATGCCACCAAGGCAAAGGAAAGGTTGGGATGGAATCCTAAAATTTCTTTCAAAGAATTGGTTGAGGATATGTGTAATCATGAATAGTCAGAGTCGAATTTATGTTGCAGGACATACCGGATTGGTAGGATCTGCAATTGTTCGTATGCTTCATTGGAAAGGATATACTAATATTCTTTCATCACCATCTTCTTATTGGGATTTACGTCGTCAGGAAGATGTTGAAAGGTTTTTTGAAATCAATGAACCTGAATATGTTTATCTTGCAGCTGCAAAGGTTGGTGGTATTGGTGCAAATAAAGATTATCCTGGACACTTCATTTATGATAATCTGATGATTCAGTCGAACATCATTCATACTGCACGTAAGTTTGGTGTTAAAAAACTTCTGTTCCTTGGTTCTTCCTGCATCTATCCAAAGATGTGCGAACAACCAATCAAAGAAGAATACCTGATGACAGGTCCTTTGGAACCAACTAATGATGCTTATGCTATTGCTAAGATTGCTGGTATTAAGATGTGTCAGGCATATCGTCAACAGTATGGATTTAATGCTATCTCTTTGATGCCTACAAACCTATATGGTCCAAATGATAATTTTGACCTAGAAAGTTCGCATGTTCTTCCCGCGATGATTGCAAAATATCATCATGCTACAACTGATGGTTATAGTGTTGATATGGGAGGTCCTTGGTGGCCAGATGTAGAACTATGGGGTGACGGTTCGGCAAGGAGAGAATTTCTTCATGTTGATGATCTTGCTGAAGCATGTTATACTTGTATGAGGGATTATAATGATCCTGATATTATCAATGTGGGAACCGGTGAAGATATTACAATCAAAGAACTTTCAAATATGATTTCTGGTATTGTAGGATATCCTGGCGAAACAACATGGGACACTTCTAAACCAAATGGAACACCAAGAAAACTTTTGGGCGTAACTAAAATTAAATCTCTTGGATGGGAACCAAAGATTGATTTGAAAGAGGGTATTAAATCAACTTACGAATGGTATAAAGATCAATGAAATTTCTAACTTTCTTAAATTATGGATGTCATGATATTTGTCTGAATATGTTGAAGTCTGCTGAAAAAGTGGGCATTAATATGGATGACTTTATTATTGCTTGTATGGACGAGGAAGTTTATAGATCTTTAATTCTTGAAGGATATAAAGGTGCTTTTCTCTATATGGATAGTAACCTAAAAGAATACCAAGATTGGACTTTTGATAGTAATAGTGGATTTAGAAATGTAGTTCGACATAAATGGAAAATTATTAATCAAGTACATAAAGAACATCCCAACCTAATGTGGGTTGATACTGATATTGTATTTAAAGAAAATCCTGTAGAAATTCTTACTGGTCATGAAGAAGTATTATTTCAAACTGATGCTCCTGGGTCTACAATCTGCACTGGATTTATGGTATTTAATGAGACTCCCGAATGTCGTCAATTAGTAGAAGAGTGTGGCGCCGATGATTCTGATGATGATCAACTTATTATGAATCGTATTGGACTTACGAAGTATAATGATAATGTAGCATTACTATCTGAAGATTTATTTCCTAATGGTAATGTGTATTATCAGCAAGGTAAAAAAGAAAATGCTATGATTGTTCATAATAATTGGATGGTTGGTGTAGAAACCAAAATCAATAAGTTTAAGGAGGAAGGACTGTGGTTTATTTGAAGGAAGATTATCTGAGACCAAAGTCTCTTACACCAACATATCCTCCATATCATCAAGGAGAATATCTTGAGGAGTATTTTTATAGTCACTATCAACAGCTAAAAGATAAACCTGAAAGGGAATATATTGATATCTTTTGGTCAAATCTTTTTTGTAATAATATCTGGGGTGGACAACTCTATCCAGATCTTCAAAATTTACTCTATGAAACTTTGAGTTCTGAGGGGTCTTACTTTACCATCTGTCAGCAGGACGATGGGCCCTTTGAAGATTTCCCTGATGATACTATGATCTTCTGTGCTGGTGGCAATCGTAAGAAGGGAAATGTGATTCCTATCCCATTAGTGTGTTCTTCTATCCCTAACGTACCTCAAAGAGAGCACAAATACTTTGCTTCCTTTATTGGTTCTAATACTTATTGGGTAAGAACTGATATGGTAAAGGCATTCCGTGATAAAGATGATTGTCTTGTTAAGGCAGGAAACTGGGATATTAATGTTGGAGAAGAAAAGTTAAATAACTTCCTTGATGTTATGTCTGCTTCTAAGTTTTCTCTATGTCCTAGAGGTTATGGAACTACAAGTTTTAGACTTTATGAGTCCTTTCAATTGAATACTGTTCCTGTTTATATTTCTGATGATCATGCACTTCCTTGGTCTGATGAATTGGATTGGGAAGAATTCTGTGTTATAATTGATGAGGACAATATTAGAAATACCTACGATATTTTGAAGAGTATTTCTGACGATACATACAATGAGATGTTAAAGAAGGGTAAGGAACTCTATCAAGATTACTTTTCACTTCAAGGTGTCTTTAATAATATTATCAAAAGGGTTAGATGAAAAAAGTTCTTTTGGTCTTTGGTTCTTATGCGGATCAAAGACAACAATTCTTTGATACCTATATGTCTCCAAGAAATCAGGAGTATGCAGATAAGCATGGATTTGAATATCTTGAACTGAAAGATAATCTCTATAAGTATCGTGGAAATTATACTTGGTTGAAGTTCACTATTCTTGAGCAGATGCTTGGGGAAGGATACGTAACTGACGGAGATATTGTTACTCATTTGGATGCTGATATGTGCATCGCAAATATTGATGAACTGTATCAGACAAACAAATCGTTTTCATATGCAATTGACTCTGGTAATACTCATTGTATGGGTAACTATTCTATCAAGGTTAATGAATGGTCTAGGAAGTTAATCGATAACATTCTTTCGGAGGATAGATACAGGGGATTGAATGATGTTGTATCCAGGCACGAAAGGTTTGGGTACGTCAATAGTTTCTGGCATGAGTTTAGAGAGCAAGCATCTTGGTATTCTCTTGCGGGTATCAAGAGACATTCTGATGAACCTTTTTGGAATCTACCGGACTATGGATGGCATTCTGATAAAACTGAATGGACTGAGTATTCTTTAGATGAACTTTATGAACATGTAGAGATTCTTCCTACAGCATGGAATGTTACGGAGATGGAAGGTGAATCTAATTGTCAGTTCTTAATTAACAAGGTAAATAGAGATGACGTAATTATTCGTCATTTTGCAGGCGGACAACAATGGAGAAAGGAGTGGTTTAACTAATGGATTTAATGCATATTACTGATGACCTGACTATGGTTAATGAAGGGCATGTTGGTGGATTTATAATTGAAAAAGATCCTGCAACATATACCCCACATTTGTGGAAATATCTTTGTGAAAAATTTAATATTAAAACAGTTTTGGATGTTGGGTGTGGTATGGGTCATGCTATTGGAGAGTTTAATAAGCATTGTGATGAAGTAGTTGGTGTTGACGGATCTAAGTATGTTGTAGAAAATTCTCTTTTTACAGATCAAATTTTTTATCATGATTTTTCTGTAGGAACTTTAGAAACAGAAGATAGATATGATCTTTGTTGGTCATGTGAATTTGTGGAACATGTTAATGAAGAATACAGAGACAATTTTTTAGAAGTATTTTCTTATGCAAAGCATCTTGCAATCACATATGCAGAACCGGGACAACCAGGACATCATCATGTAAATTGTCAACCAAAAGAATATTGGATTGAAAATCTTAAGAGATATGGTTTTGAATATGATGAGCAAACTACTAATGAACTAAGAGAGGTTGCATATAAAGATGCACTAGAGTATAATTCACAATATAAAGATAATCATTTTAATCTTAGAGGTCTTTTCTTTGTCAAAAAAGATGATTGATAAAATTTTTATTTGTCATTGGGACAAATTGGCGGATAGGAAAGAAGAACTTATTAAGGTTTTATCTGAAGAAAATATTTTTGATTATGAATTTGTTTGTGACTATGATAAAGAAACATGGTCCGAAGAAAAAATCAAAAGTGATTTCCCAAAAATATTTGAAGTGGTAGAGGGTTATGGTAGAAAACTGAAACCTTCCGAAATATCTCTCTCCTTAAAACATGTAAAAATTATTCGTGAAGTTGCAGAAAAGTATGAATATGCTTTGGTTTTTGAGGACGATGTAATTTTGTGTGATAACTTTGTAGAGGAATTTTCCCAATCTTATAATCAACTTCCCGATGATTGGGATATTGCATGGGTAGGAACATGTTGTGGATTACATGTATCAACATCTGAAGGTAAGAGAGTATATAGGGTCAATGGATCTAGATGTACTCATGCATATGTGATAAGTAATAGTGGTGCAAAAAAAGTTTTATCAGAACTCAAATACTGTAATACTGGATCAGACTTCTTTTTCAATTTACTAATAGAAAAATTTAATTTAAACAATTATTGGTTCGAACCAGCACTTGCGATACAAAGTCCTGAATTTAAAACAACTATACAAAACTGATTATGAAAATTTCTTTTGCTGACTTTTGGCAGCATCCAAAATCGTTTGATCCTAATAATAATTTCTTTATTCACATCATTCGTCAGTTGTTTGAGAATGTTCAAGTTGTGCATCCAGAAGATGCTGACGTTATGATATTCAGTGGATTTGGTAATGAGAATGGTAGATATAAAAATTGTAGAAAAATATTTTATACTGGAGAGAATGTTAGACCAGATTTTAATAAATGTGACTACTCTTTAACTTTTGATTTTGATACTTATGGAGGTAAAAATTTTAGATTGCCTCTTTGGTATCTTTATATTGATTGGTTTAATGTTGGATCATATGGCAATCCTGATTGGTTGATTCCAGAATCTTATTTGTATGGAGAAAATAAATTCACCAGGAAAGAAAAAAATAAGTTTTGTTCGATTGTTTATGGATCTCCACATCAATCAAGAATAGATGCTGTTAAAAATATTTCCAATAACTATAAACAAGTAGAAGTATTTGGTAAAGCAAATCCCAACTGCAATCTACCAGACGGTGAAAACTACAAAATGGATTTGATATCCAACTACAAATTTTCCCTTTGCTATGAGAATTCTGTTACATCAGGATACCATACCGAAAAACTATTACATGGTAAAATTGCTGGTAACATTCCAATTTATTATGGAGACAAAACTGTTAGTCAAGACTTTAATCCTGATAGTTTTATTAATGCTTGTGGCATGAGTGATGAAGAATTGGTAGAAACAATTCGAGAAATTGATTCTAATGATGAACTATATAATAAAATCTTAAAACAACCTATTTTTAATGAGAAGGTTTCATTGGATGATATAAGTAATTCTATTCTTAATCTTTTGATTAGTTGTGAATATTAATTTAAATCTAATTTATGGAGTATAATAATGAAAAGTATAGTAACTGGAGGTTGTGGATTTATTGGGACCAATCTTGTAAATAGATTGGTCAGTATTGGGCATGAAGTAATAGTTATTGATAGAGTTCATCCACAAAATCCAAACCCAAAAGTAACATACTATTTTCAAGATCTTTCTGAAAAATACTTAAAGTATATTCATTTGTTTGAAAGTGTAGACAACGTTTTTCATTTAGCATCAGAAGTTTCTATACAATACTGTGTAGAGAAACCAAATGAGAGTATGGCAAATAATATTCTGACAACCATGAACACTCTAGAGTGTGCCAGAGTTCATAATGTAGATAGATTTGTATTCTCTTCTACCTCTGCTGTATATGGGAATAGGATGTTCCATCCTAAGTACGAAACAAATCAAGTTCAGTGCTTGAATACTTATTCAATCTCTAAGTATTCTGGAGAACAACTCTGTGAAATGTATTATCATCTCTATGGTCTTAAGACCGTGATGTTTAGATACTTCAATGTATATGGAGAAGGATGTCACAAGTCGGGGCAGTACGCTCCTGTGATGTCTATCTTCAAACGACAACAAGAAAACAAAGAACCTCTAACTATTGTAGAACCAGGATATCAAACAAGAGACTTTGTTCATGTTTCTGATGTTGTTTACGCTAATATCCTTGCAACTCAGAGAGATCTTGAAGAGTATGGGCAAGTATTCAATATTGGTACAGGAGAAGGAACAGAAATTCAAACAATTGCTGATTTGATTTCTGATTATCAAATTACTGTGCCACAAAGATTGGGGGAGGTAATGCACTCTACTGCAAACATTGATAAGGTTAAAGATATTCTGGGATGGAATTGGAGTATTGATGTTATTGATTGGATTAGGAAAAATTTTAAATGAAAGACATTATAATTTTGCAAATATGATAAATATGTTTGATGAATATGTTTTAGACAATTAAAGAAATTTTTAGTATTTTTAATTAAATTATGAAGTTTAAAAGAGAGACGCAATTACCATATCCTCAACCTTGGGAATGGGTAAGAGATAACATTGATTTTGAAGATGACAAATTATTTTTTGTAGATGTTGGGGCACATGATGGAGTATCATCTTCAAATACTGGGCACTTTGAAATAGATCTTGAGTGGAATGGTATTTGTATTGAACCAAATCCTCAAGTTTTTGAGCAGTTAAAAAAAAATAGAAAGTGTAAGTTGTATAATTGCTGTGTCGGATCTTCCAATGATGAAGTAAATTTTTTACTTATAAGTGGTTATGCAGAAATGCTGAGTGGGATTTATAGTGAGTATGATGAAAAACATTTGCAAAGAATAGAAAGTGAAATACAAAAACATGGTGGAAAAAAAGAAATAATAAAAATCGAATCTAAATCATTAAAAACTATCCTAAAAGAAAATAAAGTTGCAAAGGTAGATTACTTATCAATTGATGTTGAAGGTGCTGAGTTAGAAGTTTTGAAGGGAATCGATTTTTTGGAAGTTGATGTGAGAGTTATTTCTGTAGAAAATAATGGATATGACAACAAACCAAAAGAATATTTGCTGAACAGTGGATATGAATGGATTGCCAAATGTTGCTCTGACGATATTTTTGTTAAAAAATAATTTAAAATGAAAGACATTACAATAGTTACAGCATTTTATGATATTGGGAGAGAAGATTGGAATGGTTATGATAGAAAGACATCTTTCTATTTTGAATGTTTTGAGAGGTTGTGCCAACTGAAAAATAAAATAATTGTTTTCAGTCAAGAAAAATTTAGACCTCACTTTGATAAAATAATTCAAAATAAAAAATCCAATTTAATTGTGATTTACCAAGATATTTTTGAACCAAATAAAGAACTTATTTCAAAGATAGAAAAATCTCAAAGTAACCTACAAAAAATTGGAGGTCTTTGTGATTCGGGTAGACCACCAGAATATTGGAATCCTGAATATGTGTTGGTAAATTTTTTAAAAAGTCAATTCTGCATATCTGCTATTGAACAGGTTACTGATGTTGATGATGTAGTATCTTGGATTGACTTTGGTTACTTGAAGAAACAAGAACAAATACCAGAGTCAAAAATTTGGAAATACAATTTTGAAGATAAAATTCATTTGTGGAATATAAAAAATATTCCCCAAGAAATTGATTTGTTATCCACAATTAGAACAAACACAGTTTACATACAAGGATGTCATATTGTGTGTACGAAGAATAAGTGGTATAATTTAAATGAATTGATGAATGAACAGTTAGAATATCTTTTATCTAATAATTTGATAGATGATGATCAGACGTTATTATTAATGTCTTACGTTTCTGACCCACAAAAATTTATCATACATAAAGAAGATATTGATTATAAAAATTTAGATTGGTTTTTTATCTTTCAATATTATAATGATTGTATTTAATTAGGGAGAAATTTTAAAATGGAAATGGATAAAAAACTTTTAAGTTTTTTAGATAAAAAACTTTATAATGAACGCACTTCAATGTGTGAAGTTTTTAAAGAAAAAAAATCAGATAAAAGTACTTTTCATAACTATACAACTTTATATAATTTTCTTTTTTCTGAGCACATAAGTAAAGAAATTAATTTTTTTGAAGTGGGGTTGGGAACTAATAATACCGATGTGCCATCAAACATGGGACCAAATGGAACTCCTGGAGCATCATTATATGCATTTAGAGAATATTTTAAAAATGCAAATGTTTGTGGGGCTGATGTAGATAGAAGAATTTTATTTGAGGATCAAGGTATTTGGACTTTTTACGTAGATCAAACTAATCCAAAAACCATTGAAGAACTATGGAATTCTTTTGAAGATACAAAATTTGATATTATAGTTGATGATGGTCTTCATGATTATAATGCAAACATTACATTTTTTGAAAATTCAATTCACATGTTAAAAGACGGTGGAATATACATTATTGAAGATATTCTAAATCACCAAAAAGAAAAATTTGTTGATTATTTTGGAAGAGAAACTAGTTATTCATACTCCGAAGTTTTTAGTCTTCCTATAGATCAAGAATGGTCTGATAAGTATTATGGTGGTGTATCATCTAAATGTGACAATACTCTTGCAATCATTGTAAAATAAACATCATGAAAATATCTATTTGTATACCTGGATTTTTGAGGACTTGGGAATATGGGAAACCAAGTTTTCTCAAAAATTTAGTTCAAGAACACGATTGCGATCTGTTTGTTCATACATATAAACAAAATTATTTTGAGTACTCTGCAGGAAAGCAAGATGTAGTTTATACTGAGGAACAAATACTTGAAAATTTCAAAGACTTAAATTTAAAAAAAATTATTATTGAAGACCGAACTGAACTTTTTAGTGTTTTAGAAAAAGAGTCTGAAAAATATAAAGACATAACCAATTATAGTGTTGACATACCCGAAAGTTCGGGATCTAAAAAAGATATAAAACTTGGTATTAGAATTTATGATCAACTAAGAAAAATGCATTTGTGCAACAATCTTAGGAAGGAATATGAAATAGAAAATAATTTTAAGTATGATCTCTACGTCAAAACGAGATTTGATGTAATGTATATTGATAAAGTAAATTGGAATAATTTTGTTGAGGATGATCTTGTATACATTGGAAATAGTGGAACGGCAGGATTTCCTGATGATTTGGTTGGAATAGGTAAGGAAGGACCTATGAATGCCTATATGGATAGGTTTGCTAGTCTAGATAAAATGTGTTTCACCACAGTCAGTAAAAGCGACATCTCTACTAAAAACTGGTATCAGCATCACGGAGGAAATATATTTCCAGTATCTCAATTTTGTGCTCATGATACTTTATTAAGAAATCTAGTTTATGAGGGATATGATATTAGGGATGGTGGTTTTAGGAACATGTTAATAAGAAATGAAAATAGTATTTTGAACTGGAGACCTACAACAATCAATGGAGTAAATGTTCGAGCATCTAATGTTATGAATGGGTGGATTTATGAGGGAAACAATGCACCTTTTGATGTGAGTAGATTTAATGAATCTCTAACATGAACCTAGTACTAGTAACATCTGTAATTAATGCCAGAGATTCCTTTTTTTCATCTGAAGAACGATTAAAGCAAACAATTGAACTTACAATTCCTAGTATAAGGAAAAAGATACCAAATAGTTATGTTGTTATTCTTGAAGGAAGCAATATTTCTGATGAACAAAAAAATAAATTAGAAAAAGTTTGTGATGAAATATTTTATGTTGATCTTGGTGGATCAGATAAACAATCTGGAGAAATTAATTTATTATACAAATATTTGACTTCTGAAATTTTTTCAGAAAAAGAAATTAAGATAGAAAATCTTTTAAAAATTTCTGGAAGATATTATTTTTCCGATCAATTTGATTTTAAAAAATATGATAAGTCTGTAATTTTAAATTCAAAGTCTTCCTGGACAAATCATACTCTTTCACATACAACGTACTATAAACTTTTTAAAGATGATATAAGTCAATTTATTAAAAAACTTTTTATGATTTTAAAGAATGGATTTTTTATTGATATTGAGCATACGTTTTATAAGTATGATTTGGTGCCATGTGAACACGAAATAAATAAATTGATGGTATCTGGGTTTATATCTAGAGACGGATCAATCTACAAAGATTATTAATTAACAGGAGAAAATGAGATGAACTCGTACTATGGTGATCATGCTTGGAAAGGAAAATTTTTAAACAAACTAATCAAAGACTTAGAGTATTCCTCTTATTTGGAATTGGGAACTGCTAGTGGATGTTGGTCTTGGGATTTTATTGAGTGTGAAAAGAAAGTGGGAGTAGACATTGATCCCTCACTAAAAATTCCTGGTGTTTTGTGTTCTACAACTGATGAATATTTTGCGGACTTAGGTCCCGATGAAAAATTTGATATGATTTATATTGATGCTTGTCATGAAAAGAATCAAGTATTTGTAGATTTTTGCAATGCTATCAAACACCTAAATGAGGGTGGATTGATAATAATGCATGACATTTATCCTCTTACTGAAAGATATGCAGGTTTGGATTTAAATGGAGATTGTTATGAATTTTGGATCGAATTAGTAGAAAACTATCCAGAAAGAACTAGCGTATTTATTGGGTATGAAGGAGATCCTGAAGGAACGATGGGAATTTACTATGGAAAAGACTTAGAATTTGATTCTAAAAAAATTAACGAGTTAAATCATTCATATCAATTCTTTACAAACAATGTGAAGAAGTATATTCATGATAAAGTGGTAACTGGAGAGGAATTGATTTCAAATGCAAAATAAAAAAATTTTTC
>Ga0206123_10004183_pt1 | contig 11459 bp, 4 predicted proteins | sample Helgoland_Spring_2_FD_160086 | JGI IMG/M metagenome (GOLD analysis project Ga0206123, IMG submission 160086) | Pelagic subsurface seawater microbial communities from Kabeltonne, Helgoland, North Sea - Helgoland_Spring_Bloom_20160316_1 | ecosystem: Environmental > Aquatic > Marine > Epipelagic ... | reverse complement strand
GAGACATTACAGTTACACCAGGAGGTGGATCTGGTGCACCTTATACTTTCCTATGGTCTCCAGGAGGAGAAACTACAGCAGCTATAACAAACTTATGCCCTGGAGCATATAGTGTTGACATTACTGACAACGCAGGATGTTCTCAAACATTTAATTACTTAATTAACAATGCTAACGGACCAACCCTTACCACTCAAGGGATTGATGTTACTTGTTTTGGAGATTGTGATGGATTAGCTTTTACAACAGTAAATGCAGGTAATGCTCCATATATTTTCCAATGGGATGACCCTGTACCTACAGCAAATGATTCTGCCATAGGACTATGTGCTGGGCTCTACAACATTGTTGTTCAAGATGCAGTGGGTTGTATAACAGTAGATTCTGTTACAATTAATCAACCTACAGAAATTCTTGCTAACGCAGTATTTACAGCACCAACTTGTAATGGTGTTTGTGATGGAACTGCAACTGTTAGCCCTACTAATGGGATTGGACCTTACACTGTCTCTTGGGATGGAGCACCATCTATTGCAATTGCAATAGGAGCATCAAATACAATTACTGGATTATGTGCTGGTCCTCATACCGCGTTAATTACTGATGCCAATAACTGTTCAATTACTGAAGACATCATTTTAACTGATCCAACAATTATTTCAATAACTGCAAGCGCAACATCTGTTTCTTGTAATGGAGATTGTGATGGAAGTGCAATTGCTAATGCAAGTGGTGGAGCTCCAGGGTATTCTTACTCTTGGAATACTACTCCTGTTCAAAACAATTCTTTAATTGGTGGTTTATGTCCAGGTAATTACACTGTTACAGTTACAGACAACAACGGATGTACAAATACAGAAAATGTAACTGTAATTGATCCTCCAGTATTAACAACATCATCAATACCAACTTTAGCTTCATGTAATGGTGTTTGTGATGCAAGCATCACAACTACTCCTGCAGGTGGAGCTACACCATACAGATATGTTTGGAGCAACGGAGATACTACACAAACGATTAATGGTTTATGTGTAGGCGTTTATAGTGTAATTATTATAGATGCAAACAACTGTTCAGTTAATGACACAGTAACCATCACTGATCCTTTATTATTAGATGCTGGACTATCTCAAACAGATCCTACCTGTGGAGTTTGTGATGGAATTATTACTTCAACACCAGTTGGAGGAACTGGACCTTACAATTTTGTTTGGACTGACCCTTTAAACCCAGCGCCACCAATCCAATCAGATTTAGGAGTTGCTACTTCTTCAATTGTTGGGTTATGTGCCGCTACTTATGATTTAGAAGTAACAGATTTAGGAACAGGATGTATTTCAACCTATAACATCATTTTAAATAGCGCTAACGGGCCTACATTAGCTCTAACTGCTACTGACGAAACCTGTACTAATGCTTGTGATGGAACAAGTACTGCTACTCCAACTGGAGGAACTACACCATTTACTTATAGTTGGACTCCTACTGGACCTCCAACTATTACTAACCAAACTGCAACAAACTTATGTGTTGGACTTTACACCGCAACAGTTACTGATTCTGCCGGATGTATAACAAGCGATACTATTTCTATAAACACTTCGAGTTTAGACTTAACCATAACAAGTGTAGTACCTGAAACTTGTTTTGGAGATTGTGATGGAAGTGCAACAGTTTCAGCTACGGGAGGGACTCCTACCTATACTTTTTTATGGGATGCAAACGCAGCAAACCAAGCTACATCTCAAGCATTAAACTTATGTGTTGGAAATTATACTGTTACTGTTACTGATTCTGCAAATTGTAGCAATACAATTAGTACAAACATCACTGGTCCAGATGTATTATCTGTGACTGCAGCTATAAATGTACCATTAAATTGTTTCGGAAGTTGTGATGGAGTTGTAATCGCGAATGTGTTAGGAGGCTCTCCCAACTATACCTATTTATGGGATGATCCATTAGCACAAACAACGCAAATTGCAACAGGACTATGTGCAGGAACTTATACAGTAATTATAACTGACGACAATGGTTGTTCAGCTACCAATACAATCACACTAACTGACCCTGCACCAATATTTGCAAATGAAACATTAACTACACCTGCTTGTGGAGCTTGCGATGGAATCATTACAATAAACCCAACTGGAGGAACTGGACCATACACATTCTTATGGACTACCCCAACAGCACCAATATTAGCTCAGCCAGTTACAGCAAGCATTAATAATCTTTGTGCCGGAGCTTATTCGGTTATCATAACCGATGCTTTAGGGTGTTCTGCAACATTCAACTTTCCGTTAAGCAATACAAATGCTCCAATACCTGTATTAACAATAACATCACCTTCTTGTAATGGAGATTGTAATGGATCAATTACATCAAACACAACAGGCGGAACTATTCCTTACAATTATTTCTGGAACCCTAACGGAGAAGTTACTCCAAATATTACTGGACTATGTGCCGGACTATACAGCCTAAATGTAACAGATGCAGCTGGTTGTATTGGAGTAGCAATTGATAGCTTAATTGAACCTGATGAGCTACAAGCTAATTTAACAGGAACAAACATTAATTGTAATGGAGTTTGTGATGGGACAGCAACAACAAATGTAATTGGTGGAACTTCCCCGTACAACTATAATTGGTCTCCAAGTACAGCAACAGATAGTTCAATTATTGATTTATGTGCAGACACCTATACCGTAATTGTTACTGATAATAACGGTTGTACTGTTGCTGATGATATTGATATTCTTGAACCAACATTAATTACCGCTACTTCAACACAAATTGATGCTACTTGTACTTCAAACTGTGATGGAGAAGCTACAATAACTGCAGCTAATGGAACCGGCCCATATACATTCCAGTGGAATGGGAATACAACACCATTACAACCGAACACACAAACAGGCTTATGTTTTGGTATAAATACAGTTGAAATATTTGATCAAAATGGATGTAGTATTATAGATACCATTATCATTGGAGCAACGGATACCGTTTTAGCTGATGCTGGAATTGATACTATTATTTGCATTGGAGATGTTGCTAACTTAAACGGAGTTGCAACTGGAGCAAGTGTTACTAACGTAGAATGGTTTTCACTTCCAGGTATGATTTCTATTGGAAATTCAGATTCAATAACAACAACACCATCATCAACTGGAGTATTTTGCTATGTTTATCAAGTTACAGGTGCTTGTGTTATTTCAGATACAGTATGTATAACTGTTGAAGAATTACCAACAGCAGATGCTGGACCAGATGAAAATATTTTTGAAGGACTAAGTACCACATTAAATGCTACTGGTGGAGGTACTTATATTTGGAATCCGGGAACAGGATTAAGCGATACTACTATTTTCAATCCAGAAGCTTCACCTGAAGAAACAACAACTTATTTTGTAACTGTCACTTCCCCTAATGGATGTACTGCTATAGATAGTGTTACAATTACTGTTTTACCAACAATTAATTTCCCTGATGGTATTTCACCAAATGGAGATGGTAAAAATGATGTTTGGATTATTGATTTTATTGAAGAGTATCCGGACAATGTTGTAGAAATTTATAACCGTTGGGGTGAACTTTTATTTCATGCAGATGGCTACCAACAAGATTGGGATGGAACTTATGAAGGAAAAGAATTACCAATTGGAACTTACTATTATATTATTGATTTAAATGACGAATCCGTCAAACCTTTTACTGGACCATTAACCATTTTAAGGTAAACTAGCACAATGAAAAAATTACTTATCATATCGTTTTTAATCATTTGTGGAAACCAATTGTTTTCTCAACAATTGCCTCATTTTAGTCAGTACTTTTTAAATGACTATTTAATTAACCCCGCTGTTGCAGGAAGTAGAGATTATTTTGAAGGAACTTCTACACATCGTTACCAATGGGAAGGAATTACAGATGCTCCAAGAACTTACACCCTAAGTGTAAATGGACCTACTAAAAACAGAAAGATGGGGTTTGGAGGTTATATTTTTACCGATCATGTTGGACCAACAAGAAGAACAGGAATTAGCATGTCTTATGCTTATCATGTTAAAATAAACGAGTCATTAAAATTAGGATTAGGATTAAATGCTGGTCTATTACAATTTATGGTGGATGGTTCTAAAATTACTTTACGTGATCAAGATGATGACATTATTACAGGTGCAGTTCAATCAGAATTAAAACCAGATGCAGGTTTTGGACTTTATTTGTATCATAAAAAATTCTTTTTCGGATTTTCTGCCCCACAGTTGCTAAACTCAAAAGTAAACTTTGTTGATGAAGGTTTAAACCCAACAGGAACTTTACCTGCTCACTTTTTTGTGAGTGCTGGATATAAATTTCAGGTTAGTGAAGATTTTACCATTGAACCAATGTTGTTTGCAAAATACATAGAACCCGTTCCTTTACAAATTGAAGGAACTATAAAAGCAACTTATAAAAATAAATTTTGGTTAGCAGGAACATATCGAGATAAAGATGCAATTACTGCTTCAGTAGGATTCTTTATGAATAATAGTTTTACCGTTGCTTATGCTCACGATTTTACAACTACCAATCTTAAAAACTACTCTAATGGTTCACACGAACTAATGGTTGGAGTTCGTTTTTACCAAAGAACAAGTAAAGAAACAGCTGAGTCTAAGATTGAGTGAAATCTAAAAGAAAGCCCTCACTTGAACTCCTCCAGTATGAATAATTGGAGATTCTTCTGATTTCCTTCCATTATAGTTTAAACTTAGCTGCATGTGTTTAGAAATATTTTGCTGATAGGTTAATTCCCAAGTCATATTTGCTCCCTCTTGCAACCCTTCTAGTATTTCATAATCTAAAGAAGGATTTCCGCTAGATTTATATTTGTTATTAATAAAATTAAACCCTGCTCTAAAACTCCCTTTACTCGCTCTATTCAACCTCATTTCTAAACCTGCTTTTTGAGCTATTAATTCTTCTCCACCCCAAAGCGAATCATTTACTTTTTCTTTATAATTATAAAGAATACTTATTCTAAACTTTGTATTCGGTTGAACGGTAAATTTAGGCTCCGCTTCAATCATGTCTATATCAAAATTCTTAGCATTAAAAAAAGCAGAATTACTCGATTTTTCTCCGTTAGATGTCAATAAATTAAAACTATAAACTCTAGTGATATTCCATCGCGATTTTATAGCCCTAACAATTGTTTTTCGAGATTCAATACCATTAGTTAATAATGAACGATCTCTATTATCTTGAAACGTAAATTGAGTACCAAACTTTGTTCCTGTTCTGTTAAAATAAATAGTATTTAAAAAACCTAAGTTCAGTGTAACTAAACTCGTATCAGAAATATTCCCGATAAAAGGATTAAAGTAATCGAGTTTATCATCCACTTTCCTACTTATTCTATAATTTGTTCTGTTAGAAAAACGAGAAACCATTTTTTTAACACCTTTTTCATTCGCCCATTTGGTTTCTGGTCTTAAAAATAACCCTTGGTTAAACTGATTGGTAAACACTCTCACAAAATCATTAGTTGGTGTAAAAATCTTAATAAACGTTGCCTGATCTTGAAATGCCGCAATATCAAACTCATCTAAATCCTTTACTCCGTTTCCATTCAAATCTCCAATGTAAGCATGTGTACCTTGTCCTGGTTGCACCTCAACAAACAAAAACTCTTTCTTTACCTCCAAACCAGATCCTACCTCATAATAAGTATTTGAAGTTATAGCACTTTTTAAAAATTTTGCAACATATTCTACTCTTGCCAATACATTTTCTTCTGGAGCTTGTGTAACTGCAGTTGGCGTAATAATTTCTAAATTTCTGTAAGTAATCTTCGTTCTAAATTGATGGTTTCTATTTTTTAACAACCCTAATGAAAAAGAAATATCTTCAGCAAGTGTAGCAGCATTAAATTGATTCAAAAGAGGAGTATTATCTTCCCTTTGTTTGTATTCAATTTCAAATTTATTTATGGTTGTGTCAGCATTCCGCACAAAAGCATTTAATATTCTAAATTCAAAACTACTCGCCTGCAAAGAATCTGTTTGGTCATTCACAAAAAACTTATTTTGCTCAGTTTCTTCGCCAACTCCAAAAACAGCAAACCCAACTTGCTTAGAAAGCTCCCCTTTATACCTTAAAAACTCGGTATTATTAATTCCTTGGGTAGTTAAAAAACTCCCCTCTCCTTTAAAAATAAACCCTTTTAAATCATACATCGCAGATAAACCATTTTTTAAACCATCGTACTCTCCCTCATTTCTTAAAACACCAACATCATATTGTAAATCAGCTTTATTGTTTTTTTCAAAACCTAAATAAGCGTTAAAAATATTTTGATCTGAATTAAAAACAATATTATTAATGTTCCAGTCTCTTGTAAATTCAACAATTCTAAAACGCTCAATGGGTTCAAAATACTGTTCTACAAATTCGTAACCTGTTCCCACTTTAAACTTCCATGGTACATCATCTCCAGTTAACTTTATTTTATGTTGAGTATTTATTTTTAAAGCATAGCCTATATTATCATCACTGTCTTTATCAGAAAAAGTGTTCACATCATTATTAGAAATACCACCTTCCCACGAAACAAAAGATTCTTTGTTAAAAGAATATTGTCCGCCAAAAGTTACCATCTGCTTAGTTTTAGGTGTTACTAATAAAACAACAGGTTCATATTCTCCTTGCCTAACACCTCCAACAGGTTCAACCCATTCGTAAACTTTACCATTTGCAATACTTTGTATTTGAATATAATCACCTCCATTCGGTCCTAAATATGAAAATCCTAACTGAAACCTTGCACTATCTGGATTGGTAGAATAAACATAAACAGGGCTATAACCCAAAGTATCAATTTCTTTATACAACACATTATTTTCAGAAAATTCTACTTCACTCACGTTAGGAACAATTGCTTGCTGTAAGCTATCTCCAATATCAGATAACAATAGTTTTTCTGTATCAGTTAAATCTTGTTGTAAAGGCTGGTTTCTTGAGTCTTGCTCAGAATAAACATTAAAGTTTAATTGTAATTTTTTAGATACATAGTTATTACCAAAATGCATTAATGAACGAGAATAATTTCTGTCAGAATATTGAAATTCAGCAACAATTCTAGAATCTTTAGTAATTAAACGATTGGTTGTAAAGGTTAATTCAGCTGTGTTATAATCTATTACATAATCAAATTCATTACCTCTTTTCATCAAACGCCCATCAATGTAAATTTCCTCTGTTCCTGATAAGATAATAATAAAAGCCTCATTTTCCGCACCAGTTAATCGGTAAGGACCTTGATTTCCTTCAATTCCTTGAATTTTATTTCTTGAAAACTTACCTTTTGAAATCGCAGCACTCACGGTTGGAGTCATCGTATTGAACTCATTTTTCTTGCTTGTTTTCATTTGCATTTCAAAACTCCCCCCTTTCACTTTTTTATTGAAGTTCATGAAATAACTTTCCGGCCGCTCCAAATAGTAATCACCTGCAGTTAACTTCCAATTATCGCTAAACAACTGAATAAACACTCGGTCAAACTCTTGTAACTGTTGAGTGTTTCCTTCTGCTTGTATAGGAATGTTATCGTCTGAAATACTGGCTAAAATGCCAACATTTTCACTCACCTTACCCGAAAGCTGTAAATTTAAACTCGAATTAACCGATAAATCTTGATTATTTCCAAACATTACTCCCCTGGAAATACTACCGCTTTTATTTAATCCGTTTAAATAAAAAATATCTTCTCCTCCTCCTGAATATTCAAACAAAAACGGATTTTTTTTAAGCTCATTCCCTACACTATTAATTTCTTTGTGAGCATAAAGCTTATCAAACGACATCGGAAATGTTCGGTAAGTCATTTCAATGGTTTCACCTTTCAAACTATTATCTTTTAGTATAACAATACCTTTAGCATAATCTATTTCATATCTAGATTTATCTAATGCAGTTCCACTCAAAAACAATATTTCAGATTGGGGCACAAGACTCAGACTATCTACCAAAACGGTATCTCCTGTAATTGTCAAATTCTGCTTATGCAGATTAGTAAGATCTTGGGATGTTGCGCTTTGAATAAAAGCGAACAACAAAATGAATCCTATGACAATATTTTTTTTCAAATCTCTATAAAAGAATAACCAACAAAGATACGATTTGTAAAGTGCAATATAATAACTCAACTAACAGCGGATTATTGACTACAAATGAAACAAAAAGGCACATGAATAGACTTTTACTTTTTATCTTAGGATATTCTACAGTAATCGCTATCTTTGTCTAACAAGGTATAAAATCATTATTCGAAAAATGAAGAGAATTATTTATTTATCTATTGCAATTTCACTGCTTTTATCTAGCTGTGGTGGAGATCAAAACAACAACACAAAAGACGTACAAACTGCCAAAGGTGGTGTAAAATATGGAGGTGTCTTTAAAATGAATGACAGTGAAGATTTTAAAACTTTATACCCTTTAAGTGTTACTCTTGCTCTTGAGCAAAGAATTGCTAGTCAAATGTATGAAGGACTAGTAAAACTTGATCAAAAAGATTTAAGCATTCTTCCTTCTTTAGCAAAAAAGTGGGATGTAAACGAAGATGCGACATCTTATACATTCCATTTGAGAAAAGGTGTTTACTTTCATGATAATGCATGTTTTGATGGAGGTAAAGGAAGAGAAGTTACTGCCAACGATTTTAAATATTGTTTTGATAGGATTTGTGTAGGCGATGCTTCTAACAAAATGTATTGGCTGTTTGAAGATAGAGTTAAAGGAGCCAAAGAATATCATCAATCAATCATAGATGACACACCTTTAGAAGGTGGAGTTCCTGGCATTAAAGTTATTGATGATTACACTTTACAGATTGATTTAAATTATTCTTTCGCTGGTTTTTTAAACATTGTTAGTCATTCTGCTTGTGTTGTATATCCACAAGAAGCAGTTGACATGTACAAATCAGACATGAGAATTAATTGCGTTGGTTCTGGTCCTTTTAGATTGAAAAAAATTAAAGAATCTGAAACTGTAATTCTTGATAGAAACCCTTCTTACTGGGATAAAGATGAATTTGGAAATCAACTTCCTTATTTAGAAGGTCTTAAATTCTCTTTTAACAAAGAGAAAAAAGCTGAATTATTAGAGTTTAAAAAAGGAAATTTAGATATGATTTTTAGACTGCCGTTAGAAATGATTGACGATGTAGTTGGAGAATTAGAAGATGCAAAAAAAGGTGGAAACCGACCATACATTATGCAAGTAGAACCTGCATTAAGTGTCTATTACTTAGGGTTTCAACATCAATTAGAGCCATTCAATAATATTGATGTTCGTAAAGCTTTTAACTACGCTATTGACCGAGAAGCTATTGTAAATTACACACTGCAAGGAGAAGGAAGACCTGCACTACATGGAATTGTACCTCCTTTTAAAGGATATGATTATCAAAGTGTAAAAGGATATGAATTTTCAGCTCAAAAAGCAAAAGAACACATGGCTAAAGCAGGATTCCCTAATGGAAAAGGTTTTCCAGAAATCACTTTCCAAATCAATTCTGGTGGTGGAGGAAGAAATGTTCAGATTGCAGAAGTTGTTCAAAAAATGTTAAGCGAAAATTTAGGAATAACAGTAAAAATTCAACAAATGCAATTGGCGCAACAACAAATGAATATTGAAAGTGGTAAAGCTATTTTTTGGAAAGCCGCTTGGGGTGCAGATTACCCTGACCCTGAAAACTTCTTAAATTTATTATCCGGAGAAAATGTTCCTGAAGACTTAGCTACTAGTGCTTACATTAATTCAATGCGTTATAAAAACGAAAAATTTGACGCTTTATTCAGCAAAGCATTAAGAGAAATTGATGATGCTAAACGTTATGAATTATACAGACAAGCAGATCAACAAGCAAGTGAAGATGCGGCTATTATGCCAATATTCTATGATGAAAACACAAGATTGATTCAGGTTTATGTTAAAAATTTTCCGTCAAATGCAATGGAGCATAGAGATATGACAAGGGTATATTTTGATCATGAAGAATTATAACAATCGTTTAAACCATCTTGCATCCATAATCGTATTACACTACAAACTATCTTATGAATAAAGTTGCATTAATTACTGGAGTTACAGGTCAAGACGGAGCATATTTAGCTGAGTTATTATTAAGCAAAGGCTATGAAGTACACGGTATTAAAAGACGTAGTTCTATGTTTAATACAAATAGAATTGACCACCTTTATACTGATTTACACGAAGATAATGTGAAATTTAAACTTCACTATGGCGACATGACAGATTCTACTAATTTAATTAGAATCGTTCAAAATGTACAACCAGATGAAATTTACAACTTGGCAGCAATGTCACACGTTCAAGTTTCTTTTGAAACTCCAGAATATACTGCTAATGCAGATGCAACAGGTGCTTTACGATTATTAGAAGCCATCAGAATTTTAGGATTAGAAAAAAAGACGCGTTTTTATCAAGCATCTACATCAGAACTTTATGGAAAAGTAATGGAAGTTCCTCAATCGGAAACCACTCCATTTTACCCAAGAAGTCCTTATGCTGTAGCAAAACTTTATGCTTTTTGGATTGTAAAAAACTATAGGGAAGCTTATGATATGTATGCTTGTAACGGAATCCTTTTTAACCACGAAAGTCCACTTAGAGGTGAAACTTTTGTAACGAGAAAAATTACACGAGGAGTTGCAAAAATCAAACTTGGTTTACAAGATAAAATATACTTAGGAAACATTTCTGCCAAAAGAGATTGGGGACACGCTAAAGATTATGTAGAAGGAATGTGGAGAATGTTGCAACAAGATGTTGCTGATGATTTTGTTTTAGCAACAGGAACAACAACTACCGTTAGAGATTTTATTACCATGTCTTTTAAAGAAGTTGATATTGATATAGAATGGACAGGTGAAGGAATCAACGAAAAAGGAACCGATAAAGCTACTGGTAAAGTTGTTGTGGAAATTGACGAAAAATACTTTAGACCTACTGAGGTTGACTTGTTAATTGGAGATCCTTCTAAAGCTCAAAAAGAATTAGGCTGGAAACATACCCATGATTTAGCAAGCCTATGTAAAGATATGGTTCAAGCAGATTTAAAACTCTTTAAACAAGATCAATACCTGAAAGAAGGTGGTTACGATATTCTGCAACAGAATGAATAAAACAGACAAAATTTATATTGCTGGCCATAGAGGTATGGTTGGTTCAGCAATTGTTAGAATATTAACTACTGAAGGTTTTACCAATCTTATTTTCAAAACTTCATCAGAATTAGATTTAACTAACCAACAAGCCGTAAATGACTTTTTTGTTGCTGAAAAACCTGATTACGTTTTTTTAGCCGCTGCTAAAGTTGGAGGTATTTTAGCCAACAATGTTTACCGTGCAGATTTTATCTATCAAAACATAATGATAGA
>Ga0206123_10004181_pt1 | contig 11462 bp, 9 predicted proteins | sample Helgoland_Spring_2_FD_160086 | JGI IMG/M metagenome (GOLD analysis project Ga0206123, IMG submission 160086) | Pelagic subsurface seawater microbial communities from Kabeltonne, Helgoland, North Sea - Helgoland_Spring_Bloom_20160316_1 | ecosystem: Environmental > Aquatic > Marine > Epipelagic ... | reverse complement strand
AAGCGTGTCTTTGTCGGAATTCATGTCTTCTCCAGCAGCCGAGAAAACATCATCGCTTCCTCGTCCCGTGGCTCCCATACGAAAACCGTTGAACCAGCCTCAGCCTCAGCAACAGCAACCTCAACAACAGCCGCCTCAGCAACAGCAACCCCAACAACAAGGTTGGAGCCAAGAGCAGCAGGAACAAGCTTGGAACCAACAGCAGCAACAACAGCAACAGGCGCAACAAGGCTGGAATCAACAGCAACAGCAAGGTTGGAACCAACAACCAACCCATCAATGGAATCAACCGCATCCAACGATGCCTTCTGTCCAACCAACCATCCGCTCTGGTGTGATGTGCCGAGGCTGTGGCATTGGTCTTGATCCATATTGGCGCTTCTGCCCAATCTGTGGAACTCAAAATAACGTTCAATGATCAGAGTTCCAAAAGGAACGTGCCTTTATCGAGCACATGGGTGTCATCAAACCACAAACTTGGCTCCTTGAGCACACCTGGAATATGAATTCCGACAGAGGACGTGCCACCAAGTGCGGTGTTGTCACCGACTGCGAAATAGCATGTGCCAAGCCTTTTCTCATCTTCAAGCACATTGCCGAACAAGCGTGCTTGTGGATTCATTCCGAAACCAAATTCAGCAACAGTCCATACATTCTCTCGATCTTTAGCTCTTAGACGCCCGGCAGCCTCGCCAAATTCTTGTCGAATCGATGCGGCGATTGTGCCCCCTGTCACGTCGACAACCATGCCTGCTTCGATCGTCAACGTCACCGGTTCATCGACGAGGTTCGATTCCCAAGAGCCATCGATGACAACCTTCCCGTTCATCGTGCCTTCTCTTGGCATGATGAAGGCCTTGCCTGCGGGGAGGTTCGTCAGCATTCGAGGCCGGTTGCATATCCCATTATCATCAAGTTTCCATTCACGCCAATTGACTTCAAAGGTCACGTCCGTGCCTTGTTCGGATTTGACATTGAGGATCCGACGCCTGCGCAAATGCGGCTGCAGATCTCCAATTCTTCGTTTGACCTCAGTGAAATCAGCGGACATACCGCCTCGACTAAACATTTCATTGGTCATCCCAGGCATGGTGGCTACCCTCGCACCATCCTTGAGCGCTTGACGCACAGCTCGGGTGTGGGTGAGGGAGTAACGTGTGGGGGCAATAACGACCTGCTGTTGACGCATGAGGTTCGCAACAGGGGTCGGAGGTTCTTCTCCGTGGTGCCGTGCTTTTGGCATAACGATCAGCAGCACACGGTCTGAGCGTTCGTTCGCAGCTTCATGCAATGCTTGGCCGATGTCTCCAGTTGTAGGGTCGCACACAATGAGCACATTTTCGCCTCTTCGAATGTCCATGCATGTGTTGATGACCATTTTCCCACTTCGCTGCAGGTGTTTTGCAACTTCTTCATTGGAAAGTTCTTCAAACGGAGTTTTATCGTCAATTTCTGGAAGTTCCAAGGCTGTCGTTTTGATATTTCGTGGTGCTCTAATGCCCTCGAGTTCCGCAACTGCTTGCTCAATTTCGTGGTCTTCATTCATGGCCTCAGAGTCCTCCTTCTCAGAGCGTCCCTTGGCCATGATAAGACCAGCACGCTCTGTATCTTGAAGGTGTGGCAGGATTTTCCACTTTGGTTGCTTACCTACCGCAGGAAGTTTCCAGATGCGAGCGTTCATGACCCATGGGATGTTGGTGGAACCATGAGCACTTACGACGAGTTCATTGTTGCCGTCAAAGACATCCATCGACTTCAGGCTCTCCAAGGCCACCTTGGTTGGGACCGGGAAACCATCATGCCAGAGAAAGGGGCTGCAGCTCGCGCTGATATGCTCTCATGGCTCGCCAAAGAAGCACACGGACGGCTTGTTTCGCCGCAACTTGGCCGTATGATTGACGACTTGGCTACGCTTGACAACCTCGATGAAGATCAGCAAGCCAACGTTCGAGAAATGCGACGAGCACATGACAAAGCGGTGAAACTCCCTGAGCAATTTGTCGCAGACTACGCTCGAAGCAAGTCCGAAGCCATGATGGCTTGGCAAAAAGCCAGGGCGGATTCAGAGTTCTCAGCGTTTGAACCTCACCTGGAGAAGTTGATTTCAATGACGAAGGAGAAAATTGGCTATCTCGAAGTTGAAGGTACCCCCTATGATGCCCTCCTTGATGAGTTTGAAGTTGGCATGACCGTTGCTGATTATGACCCTCTTTTCGCAGGCTTGCGCCAAAGGCTTGTGCCCTTGCTTGACAAGATCATGGCCGCTAAAGCATCCAATCCGGACCCCGAATGGCCAGAACACCTCCAGTTTCCTATCGAAGAGCAAACTGCATTCTGCACTAAAGTTTCAGAGGCCATGGGCTTTGATTTCCAAGCAGGTCGTATGGATGCATCAACCCACCCGTTTTCAGCGGGGCTATGGCCAGGCGACACACGATTTACCACTCGCTATGACCTGAGTGAGCCTTTTTCTTGTCTGTACGGAGTCATGCATGAAACTGGCCACGCCCTCTACGAACAAGGACTGGCTTCAGAACACGCCTATACGCCTCGTGGAGCCGCTGTTTCACTTGGCGTCCATGAATCCCAAAGTCGCTTTTGGGAAAATCAAATTGGACGCACTCCTGCTTTTTGGAAGGCGGCCCTTCCATGGTTCACTGAACATTTCCCTGACGCTCCATCGTGGGACGCAGAGACGCTCAATCGCATCGCCAACAATGTCTCGACCGGTTTTGTGCGTGTTGAAGCCGACGAGGTGACCTACAACCTCCATGTCATGTTGCGGTATGAAATTGAAAAACAACTGTTCAATGGAGATCTGGCGGTAAAAGACCTCCCCTCAGCATGGAATTCAATGTTCAAGTCTTGGTTTGGCGTTGATGTTCCTAACGACCGGCTAGGATGCCTTCAGGACATTCACTGGTCCATGGGTGCGTTTGGTTATTTCCCGACCTATACGCTTGGAAACCTCTACGCTGCACAATTGCTTGAATCGATGGCGGATGAACTTGGAGACATCGACCAAATCGTAGAATCAGGAGATTGGTCCACTCTTTTGCAGTGGTTAGGTCCTAAAATACATCGACAAGGCAGCAAAATGACACCAGCAGAATTGATTGAATCAGCAACTGGATCTGCTCCAAGTCCGGAGCCATTCCTGCGCTATGTTGAATCGAAGTACAGCCGGTTATACGGACTGTGAGCGTTTCACTCTTCTTCGCCGCCGAGCATGCTGTTCATGCGTGCGGTCAAATCATTGATGGCATCCATCAAATCATTGGTTCGGTCGTCCTCGTGCCCGGTGCCAAAAGAGATGCCCAAAAGGGTCACCATAGCACCAGAGAGCATCAACAACGCCGGCACATAGACGTCCGCTGCACTCATCATGTCATCAGCCGCTTCCATCCAGCCCATCGCTGCACCAACAATGAACAGCAGTACGCCGATGATCACTTGTTGATAGCCTTCTCCAATATTTTCTTCAATCCAACCCATAAGTATTCCTCAAAGGGGAATTTCTCCTATTGATATTTTATATTATCCCGAAATTACGAAAAAATCCCTTTATTGTGGGATTCTCACCAAGGCGACATGTGAATTGGTTGGCCAGTTTCCCCCGGTTTAACCAAAATTGTACCTTTTTGCCCAGTCGCAGGGGTCCGTTCAAACACAGGAACACCTGCAACGACGGTGACCATTGGCCAACCCACGAGAGTCCTTCCCCTGAACGGATTCCAACCAACCCGTGTCCATGAATGTTCATCTTCGACCGTCGCTCCGTTCTCCATATCCACGAGAACTAGATCTCCATCAAATCCTGTGCGTAATTCGCCCTTTCCATCCATGTTGTAGCAATCAGCCACATTGGTCGACATCCAGCGCACGACATCTTCGATGGTGCATCTGCCTTGACTTGCGTGTGTCAACATCACAGGGAGGGATGTTTCTACGCCTGGCATACCGCTTGGAGCTGCGGGGAACCCTTTCGCTTTCGCTTCCAGCGTGTGAGGTGCGTGGTCGGTGGCGATGCACTGCACGGTACCATCATGGATGCGCCGCCAAAGAATGTCTAAATCGTCCTGATAACGAATTGGAGGGTTCATTTTCAATCGAACGCCTTCCCTTTCCACATCAGTCTCGGTGAAGGTCAAATGTTGAGGTAATGTTTCGGTGGTGATGATGGCCCCACCCTTGGCTTCACTTGGGAGGGTTGTTCTTCCAACCAACCAATCCGCTTCCAATCCAGAAGTGAGGTGGAGAACGTGGAGCCGATGGTTGTGTGTTTCAGCAAGTTCGACTGCGAGTTGAGTCGCCAAAAGAGCGGTGACATCGTCGCGCCATTCTGCATGTGCTGCCATGTCTGTGCGATCTTTGAAGGTCGGGTAGCGTTCATTCAACCGTGCTTCATCCTCAGCGTGAACGGCAATAAGGCCGCCTGTTGATGAAAAGATTTGATTGAGGGCTTCACGCTCGTTGACCAGCAATGTTCCTGTTGAAGAACCCATGAAAATTTTGATTCCACAAATCCCGGGGATTGAGTTGGGCGCTTGTGGAGTTCCAACCACTTCTTGCAGGTCTTGGAGGTTGTCTGGCGTTGCACCAATGAAGAATCCAAAATTGTTGACACATGTGTTGGCAGCGCTGTCCAACTTCATTTGCATACCCGCCAAATCGGTGATGGCAGGGTTGTTGTTTGGCATGTCCAAAAACGAGGTGATGCCTCCACTGACAGCGGCAGCTGAACCACTTCCGAGATCCTCCTTTTCTGGTTGACCCGGTTCTCTAAAGTGAACTTGCGGGTCAATGGCACCGGGAAGCAGATGCAATCCAGTTGCGTCAATCACGTGTTCGCCATCCCTCGGTTCAAGCCCTCCACCGGCTGCAATCTCGGCGATGATGCCTTGTTCGACCCTCAAATCACCAATGATGGTTTCATCAGGTAGAATCATTGTTGCATTGCAAATAAGGAGGTTTCCTGCGTGTTCATTGCTCATGAGCCTTGGTCAATGAGTTCACCCCATGAACCCTCGTATGGGAATTGGTGTCGTTTTCATCTCCGCCTTGCTGAAGCAGGGCGGAAAGCATCGCACACCTCATCGACAGTATCGATGTACGGTCCTCCGAGCAAATCCACGCAATATGGAACAGCCTTCCAAATTTCATCTATGGTTTCACGAATTGATTTTGGCCGGCCTGGTAAATTGAACACAAGCGCGTTCCCTCTGGTTCCACCCAGTTGCCTTGAGAGGATTGCAGTTGGAACAAAGTTGAGTGAGATTGCACGCATTTGCTCACCGAAGCCGGGTAGAACACGGTCAAGCACGCTTTCAGTTGCCTCAGGAGTCACGTCTCTGACAGCGGGACCTGTGCCTCCAGTGGTCACCACAACATTGCAACCAATGCCGTCGATCAATTCAACCAATGCTGAAGCGATGATGCCCCGTTCATCTGGTACGCACCGGTAGTGCACCTCACATGGGCTAGCAATGGCCTGTTCAAGAAAAGACAACAGCGCTGGGCCCCCTTCATCCACATACGCCCCTTGACTGGCTCGGTCACTGACGGTCACGATTCCAATCTTGGCGTGGTCTCCAACATGGCCTTCTTTAGCCGCTTGCTCGGTGATGGCTTGCATCCAAACCCTCACCGTTGTTCGCCGTATTTTGCTTGAATGTTGGCGTGGAAATTGTCCAAGAGCGTGTCTTCAAACAGTTCAGTTTGGCGACGCATCTTTGTCGAACGGACGTGCAGAATTGCAGCTCCAACAAAGACGATAATGATCAACGGAATCACTGCTTCAAGTTTGTACTGGTGCATGAATTTCACAATGCCTTCAGCGGTGTAAGCCCATGTAATTGACGCAATTGAACCACCGATAAAGGTCGCTGTGAGCACGCGCATGAAGTTCATCCTTGAGAGCAACCCAAGCATTGCACCAACAAGCACTCCAGAGGCCATGAATGGTATCCAGACGAAGACAATCAAGCCCCAGAAGCCCCATTTGTTGATCATTTCACGCTTTTCATTTGCCATGTATTCAACGGTGGATAAGGTGTCACCAAGCAACTTGGTTTGCATCATCTTGCCACCAAGACCATCTTGTTTGGCAACAGCAACAATTCGCTCGTCGCTCTTTGATGCCCGTTCGACACGTCCAGCACCAGAACGATCTGCGAGGGTTGAAACTTGATTCCGTCCCTTGACAATGAGGTCTTGAGAACCGAGCAAGTCAGCGTTGCGCTTTGCAATAAACCGATGCAATTCAGTCTGTACTTCATCGCGAGTTTTCTTGAATCTGAAGAACGCAAAGCGTTGTGTCGGCCGATAAATCACCGAGACGAAGATGACTCGGTCATCGCTTGTGACAACGGCTCCTTCCATGGATAGGTCGCTTCGGCGAGCGAAGAAGAGTTCCAAACTCTCTCGAACTTCATCTTCAACCCTTGAGAGGGTGTGAAGTTCTGAAAAGAACGAGGAATAATTCTGAGTTTCAGCGGTTTCCTCTTCCGCAGATGTCCCTATGCCAACTCCTGAATCGAAGTCAATGCCCTGATTCAGGCCAATGGTGCGCACCGTCAACTGAACCGGCTTGAACACTCTGAACAAGGCAAATTCGTCTAGGATCTCTCGAAGCACTTCAGCGCGCACGTCCTTGCTGTCTGAAAGGGTTGATTCTGTGTTCTTGTAGGGGACCATGATGTCAATCGAAAGTTCCCTCGGTTCAAGTTTGTACAATTCCCAATCCACATTGATGTCCAGCCTCGAGGCTGTTTTGGTGACAATGTCTTCAACGAGTCTGCTGATGTGGGTGCGGGAGAGGATGTCGTCGCTGTCTTGATGGTAGATCTTGTACATCAACGGGTAGAGAACGAACAGTGTGATGGCTGAAAGGGACAACGAAGTGAAAGCCATCCACCATGCAGGAATTCCTGCTGAACCACCGGTGAGCATTGCTGTTTCACGCCCGCCGCCGAGTTCCGCACCAATCAACAGGTAGCCCCAATCACCTAGATCTTGAACGCTCCAGCATGAACGTGCACCGGTGTCTGTGACCCGGATTTCCTGCTTTTCATCATCATTGACAAATGGAAGGAACGCCAGTGTCTGCTTTGAAACTGAGATTTCGAATTCAATTGTTTTGGAGATTTCTTCTCCTCCAGGTACGGCCACTGCGTTTGTGAGGTTGGACTCATTGAGCACAGCAACCGAGAATGTGAGGGCGTAATGCCCCTCTGGGATTTCGTTGTATGGGGCTCTGTAATACGACCGCCCGGTGTCTGAGTCACCCTTCAACTGGACCTTTTTCACCGTTGAGTTCGTTTCGGTCCAAGCAGGTGTGTCCTCGTCAAGGGATTCAACAGCGTAGATCAACGAAGCGTAGCCATCAGGGAGGTTGTGACCCGCGAGTGAGAATGCGTGTTCTTCTTCATTTGGAAACATGTGAATCCATGGTTCGTCTGTGGTCTCTTCACATTCCCCACCGATGTCCAAGAATGTCTTTGATGCTGCATGGTCGAGAGCGGTTGACTCACCGAGTGCACCAGATGACATAGCGAAAATCATCACTGCATAGAACACGGCATACAACATGCCACCAAACAAGACGAAATTCTCTTTGTTGGCGAGAAGTTTGTTTCCAGCGCCACCGGTTCTCCGGTTTCGAATGACCTCGAGTTCCTTGGCGATTTTATCTCGTTTTGACTCATGGTCAGAACCGTCACCTGAGGCGGGACTGTCATCGACTTTGCCGCCCATGATTCTCAGAAGAGGTTCTTGCAAATGAACCCAACGCTCGTGTTTGCCAATCATTTCCCGAGGAAGGCATAGTTTGGGCGCTCAACGCTGACGCTGATTGGTGCGACGAGGTGGGTCAGGCCGGACTTGAACCAGCGACCTCGGCATCTTCAGTGCCGCGCTCTCCCAACTAAGCTACTGACCCGTGCAACTTGGCGATGACCCCTGCCATATCAAGGCTTCCGCCGAAGCAACATGGCTCACTCAATGCCATCAAGGAATGCTGCTTGAGCGTCAAACAGTGCTTCTAAGCCACCGTCTGCACGGGCGAGCAAAGCCACCAATTCTTCGCCAGAGAAGGTTGCTTCTTCACCAGTTCCTTGGATTTCGACATACTTTCCATCGCTGGTTTTGACGACGTTCATGTCGACATCAGCGTTGGAATCCAGAATGTAATCCAGATCAAGGTAGGTTTTACCGTCGATTAAGCCGACGGATATGGCTGCCAAATCATGTGGAATCACTGCGTTTTCATGGTTGGTGCGCTCAGTGCCAGAAAGGGATGGTGCAGACCAACCGTTTCGTCGTTCGTCTTCAGTTGGACGCATGTCGAGCGGTAGGCAGTCACCACGGGCAATCAAGCGTCGAACCGCTAGACGCAGGGCGATGTTCGCCGCTGTGATTGATGCACATCGTGTGCCACCGTCGGCGTTCAAGACATCGCAATCAACGTTCAGTGCGACTGGGCCAAGCGCTTCAAGATCGACAGCAGCTCGTAGGGATCGAGCAATCAATCGCTCAATTTCTTGCGTTCGTCCTTTCGCTCCTCGGCGTTCCCTTCGGAATCTGGAATCAGTCGATCCCGGAAGCAATGAATATTCAGCATGGACCCATCCTTTGGTGGAATCGCGGGGAAACCATCCAGGAAGGCGAGCCTCTTTTGTGCAGCAAGCGAGGATGACTGTGTCGCCTTGTCGGTAAAGAATCGATGCAAGTGCGTTCGGTGTGAAGTCGATTTCAACTTCCACATGTCGCATTTCGTTTGCTTCTCGGTCGGTTGTGAATCCAGTCTTGAATTTGGCCATGTCACCGCCAGCACCTCCTCTTCATCAAGCCTTCTCCCATCCAAATCAGGGGATTTTTGGTCGCGCACATTGAAGAATAGACTCTCGTTGGGTGTTCCATGCCTCAACCCAAGGTGGCCATCTGCGCCATTGCTCGAACGCCTATCGGCAAGTTCATGGGTGCCTTGTCTGGCTTTTCAGCGGTTGACCTTGGTGTCTTGGCTGTGAAGGAAGTATGCCAACGGGCGGGCATTGATGCCGCATCCGGGGTTGTTGATGAGGTCATTTTTGGCCAAGTGCTTCAAGCGGGTGCTGGCCAAAACCCAGCCCGACAGGTTGCCCTAGGAGCTGGACTGCCTTACTCGACGCCTTGCGTCACTGTCAACAAAGTCTGCGGCAGTTCACTCAAGGCAGCGATGATGGCAGCAAACAGCATCCGTGCTGGAGAATACAAGGCGATCATTGCAGGAGGTATGGAGAGCATGTCCAACGCACCACACCTGTTGAAGAACCATCGCAAGGGCTCCAAAATGGGAGATGCAACACTGATTGATTCAATGATTCACGACGGTCTTTGGGACGGCTACAACGATGTTCACATGGGGACCTCTGGTGAAACCATCGCCGTTGAGTGCGATGTTTCCCGTGAAGAATCGGATGCTTATGCTGCTCGAAGCCAAAAAAGGGCTGCAGAGGCTCAATCCAACGGATGGTTTGATTGGGAGACATTTACCATTGATATTCCACAACGAAAAGGAGGATTAATTCAATTTTCAGCAGATGAGGGGGTTCGGCCAAACACGACGGTCTCCGGCCTCTCAACCCTACGGCCTGTGTTCAAGAAGGGCGGTCAAGTCACCGCAGGTAACGCAAGCACGCTCAATGATGGTGCCAGCGCAGTGTTGGTGGCCGATGCCGAGTATGCTGTGCAACAAGGATGGACAATCCTTGCCTTCATCGAAGACTATTGCACAAGCGGCGTTGAGCCTGCTCGGGTGATGAGTGCTCCAATTCCGGCGATTGAGACGCTTCTCGAACGCAATCAACTCAAAGTTTCTGACATTGATGTCTTCGAGCACAACGAAGCCTTTGCTTCCGCTTCATGCTCAATTGCCAAAGAACTGAACATTCCACATGACCGTCTCAACCTTCACGGTGGAGCAGTCAGCCTCGGCCACCCTCTTGGCTCAAGCGGAACTCGATGCTTGATCACCATGATTGCGGTCATGCGAAGGCTCGAGTCTTCAACGGGCATTGTGACGCTGTGTCTCGGCGGTGGAAACGCAGTTGCCATGCTTGTTCGGCGCAATTGAGTGTTGGTTGAGCCATCGAATTGGACCTTTTTTCCTACTGTTGGTTCTAAATAGGGTCGGACGGCGGGCATGAACGGGGTGGGTGTATGGTTTCCTTCAGTGATTTGGGTATTGAACCAGCGTTAGTCAACGCGCTTCGAACCCAGGGGATCCTCGAACCTTTCGAAGTTCAAAAGGAATCAATCCCAGATGGAATGCTCGGCAAAGACGTATGCTGCAGAGCCCCAACAGGGTCTGGTAAGACCCTTGCTTTCGGATTGCCCCTGCTTTCGAGAACCAAAGAAGCAGAGCCTCGAAGACCAACTTCCCTTATCCTCACCCCAACCCGTGAACTTGCAGAACAGATCTACAAAGTGCTCGACCCTCTTGCATACGAAATGCGACTTTATGTCCACGCCATATACGGTGGCGTGTCTTACAACAAGCAATTTCGAGCTTTAGACCAAGGCGTCGATGTGCTTGTGGCTTGCCCGGGTCGTTTGCTCGATTTGATGGAACGTGGCGCACTTTCGCTCGATGATGTCGAAGTCGTTGTTCTCGATGAAGCGGACCGAATGGCTGACATGGGGTTCATGGAGCCGGTCTGTAAAATTCTAGATCGATGCAAAAAAGACCGCCAAACCATCCTCTTCAGTGCAACTCTTGACGACGAAGTTGCCGACCTCGTCCGAGATTACCAGACCGATCCAGTCACCATTGAAGTGGGTCCGAAGGAAGTCAGCATGGAAAGCATGACTCACCACTTTTGGCTGATGCCAAATTCAAAGAAACCCGATATCACAGCGGAACTCATTCGCAAATGTGGCCGCAGCATTGTCTTTTGTCGAACTCGCGCAGGGGTCGACCGTGTCGGTGACGACCTCAGTTACGATGGAATGGCCATTCAGACCTTACACGGTGGCCTGAGTCAGCGCCAACGTGACATGGCGATGCAAAGGTTCCAGCATGGAGAATGCATGGCTTTGGTTGCAACCGATGTTGCAGCTCGTGGAATCGACGTCGAAGGCGTGAATTGTGTCATCCACTATGACCCACCAGAAAATGGCAAGGCGTACAAGCACCGAAGTGGGCGCACAGCTCGCGGTGGTGCTTCTGGTATTGTCGTTTCACTTGTTCAACGACCTCAGAAGCGCTCTTACAGTCGCATTCAGCGGGATGTTGGCATTGATGTCGACTTCATGCCGCCAGAATTCTCAATTCTTCCAGAATTTGAAGTGGTCTACATCGCAGCAGACCGACGATCGAGAGACCAAGGTCGAGGCGGCGGTGGCGGAGGTTACCGTGGCGGTGGTCGAAGCGGCGGTGGTCGAGGCGGCTACTCCGGAGGAAGCCGAGGCGGCGGTGGCGGAGG
>Ga0206123_10004178_pt1 | contig 11469 bp, 11 predicted proteins | sample Helgoland_Spring_2_FD_160086 | JGI IMG/M metagenome (GOLD analysis project Ga0206123, IMG submission 160086) | Pelagic subsurface seawater microbial communities from Kabeltonne, Helgoland, North Sea - Helgoland_Spring_Bloom_20160316_1 | ecosystem: Environmental > Aquatic > Marine > Epipelagic ... | reverse complement strand
GTCAACGGCAGCATCGTCAATGTTGACGCAGTGGCTTCCGGTTTCTCCAAGGCAGTGACTTTGCCAAGCTACACCCTGGTTAATGCCGGTGTTGTTTATGAGACTGAGAAGTGGTTGTTTAGTTTGAACGGCAAGAACCTCACAGATGAGCGTTACTTCCGGGCTAACTTCCCGAATCTGTTTGGTAGTGCGATTGTACTGCCAGAACTTCCTCGCCACTTCCAGGCCAAGGCAGAATATAGATTCTAATAACGATCTGGTAAGTTAGAATAAAAGGCAGTTGCTTCCGGGCGCTGCCTTTTTTTTGCCAAATTTTCACAGAACTTTATAAAGCACTATTTTAGAGCAGTATCCAAAAAAAAATAGAAGGAATGATCATTGTGAAAGCAGGACACTATTTACGCCTATTGACGTTATTCGGTTTGTTAGTTCTGGGGGCCTGCAATGAAAGTCAGGTTCAGACCAAAATGACAGAACCTGCCCAGCAAAAGCCGATTGAGGTTAAAGTTGTGGTTGTCACCATGTTTGAAATTGGGGAACTCAGCGGCGACAAAGCGGGTGAGTTTCAACTCTGGAAAGAGCGTCGGAACCTGGATCAAAAATTTTCCTTTCATGGTTACAAAGACCTGTATTACAACGAGCAGAGTGGCATTTTAGGCATTGTCACAGGTATCGGTACCGCACGTTCGGCCGCGGCGATAATGGCGCTTGGCATGGACCCGAGATTTGACCTCAGTAAAAGTTATTGGTTAATTGCGGGTATTGCAGGGTTTGATCCGGCGGATGCCTCAATTGGTTCAGCGTCCTGGTCCGAGTACCAGATTGATGGTGACCTTTCCCATGAAATTGATGCCAGGGAAATACCCGATGACTGGGAATTTGGCTATTTCGCTCGCTATACCCGCAAGCCGTTTGATCCCGAAAAACCGGAGCCTACCGGTGAGATGTATCAGTTAAACACCGGATTAACAAATTGGGCTTACCAGCTAACCAAAGATATGGATCTTGGGGATGACGAAGCGCTGGTTGAGGTCAGGGAACGATATACGGAGCATGAGATGGCGCGGAAGCCACCATTTGTTCTAAAAGGCGCCAATATGTCTTCTTACACTTTCTGGCATGGGGCAATCCTGACGGACTGGGCGAACAAATGGACCAGTTACTGGACCGAGGGCAAAGGGAATTTTGTTTCATCCGGTATGGAAGATACCGGTTCTTATCTGTCCATTTCCTGGCTTGATAAAATTGGTCGCGCGGACAAAAATCGGGTGATGGTCCTGCGTACAGCAAGCAATTACACGATGCAACCACCGGGCATGACCGCAGCGGAAAGTCTGTTGAATGAGAACAAGGGTTACGGTGGTCTCAATGTTGCATTGGAGTCAGCCTACGTTGTGGGCTCTAAAGTTGTCGACGAACTGCTGGGGAACTGGGCGCAGTATCGAGACCATATCCCCCAGGCAACTGCCACACCTTAAATCTGGCGCTAATCCAAGGATAGAATTTGACCACCGGAGAAACTGGCATGACGAGTGCAGACAAGGACTTTATTCTGAGCTTGCCAAAAGCGGAATTACACCTGCACATAGAGGGGACGCTGGAGCCTGAACTTATGCTGGCATTGGCGGCAAAAAATGAGATCAAGTTACCTTACGCAACCCTGGCTGATATTGAAGCGGCCTATCACTTTGACAATCTACAGAGCTTCCTGGATCTTTATTATATGGGGGCAGGGGTCCTGATCCACGAGCAGGACTTTTATGACCTGATGTGGCGTTACCTGTTGCGCTGTAAAGCCGAGAATATTGTGCATACAGAGATCATGTTTGACCCGCAAACCCACACTGAACGCGGGGTCTCATTTGACACGGTCATAAACGGCTTCTGGCGTGCCATCAATGATGCAGAGGATCAATGGGGACAAAGCGCCGAACTTATCATGTGTTTTCTGCGACATCTTTCCGAAGAGCAAGCCATTGCAACACTGGCGCTGGCACTACCCTACAAGGACAGGATTATTGCGGTAGGACTCGACAGTGCCGAGGTTGGCCATCCACCGGCGAAGTTTGAGCAGGTATTCGATATGGCCGGTAAACAGGGTTTTCTTCGTGTAGCACATGCAGGGGAAGAAGGACCGGCGCAGTATATTCGCGACGCCATAGATCTGTTGGGTGTGCACAGAATTGATCATGGTGTGCGCTGTGTCGATGATGCCGCCTTGATTTCAGAGCTGGCACTGGCCCGAATGCCGCTGACTGTTTGTCCCCTGTCAAATGTCAGGTTGCAGGTCTACAAGTCCATGGGCGACCACCCCATTCTTGATTTGCTGGAAAAGGGTGTTTGTGTCACCGTCAATTCGGATGACCCTTCCTACTTTGGCGGCTATTTATGTGCAAACTATGAGGCTTTGTCCAGCCAGCTTCAGATGACAAAAGCGCAAGCAGTGCAATTGGCGCAGAACAGTTTTGAAGCCAGCTTTTTGGCCCCCCGTGAAAAACAGCAGTTTCTGTCGATGTTTGCCCGGATTAGCTAGCTGGGAACAGGCAGCAGTTTTTCAATGAGTTGGCTGATGTGCTCATTGTCATACATCCTTGTCACCCAATTCTCGGGAATTCCCTTGTCCCCACCTATTCCAAAGGTGGCCCCCGCGACTGCCCCTAACACAATAGATCTGCCGCAGTTGTCACCGCCCGCGTAAATATTGTCCCTGACCGCTGCAGTATAGGATTCGGTGGATTGAAGGTTAAACAACAGGCTTCCCACTCCGCTGCCAAGGTCACAGTGTAGTCCATAGGTTTTAGTGACCTCGTCCAGAGTACCGTTCTCCCCCAGAACCTTATCCAGAAAGTCCCTGGTTTTTGGTTCTGCAGTCGAGATTGCTGCAGAAATACTTTCTGCAATCGAAGTCCCTGTCAGGGTGCTGGCAAGTAGCGTGGTTGCAACCCGGCTGTAATCTATCGCCCGTGGGGCATTGTTGGTCACCCGTGTGGCCGATTCGGCAAGAGACATCAAGTCCGGATCATCAAGGTGCAAGGCGATCAGGGCCGGTAGCTTGCTGATGGCGGGCAGTTGTTCGTCGTCCGCACCCGGGTAGTCACTTGACCCTGCTAACGCTTGAACCAGTGCTGCGATATAGTTGGCTGCATCTACCGGGTTGTCTGAAGTCTCAGCGAGTTTTGCTGTCGTGGCTGATAACTCTTCACCCTTAAATCGTTTGGCCGCAGACAGCACCTTGGTGAGCAATACCTGTTTTTCGCGGTCTTCACCCTGAAACGGTATCTCGTTGGTTCTGGCCAATGCATCGCTCTCGGTTCGATATATTTTGTCCAGGGTCATCCGGGTCGGCTTATCAATATAGCCAACAAACTTGCCGCCATAGCCAAAATGGTCCCTGAATGCCTCCTGATAATGATGTTTTTCATAGCGATTACCATTTGCCACCAGCGAATCCAGCATAATTTTGCACTGCTCACCGTAGTGTGAAAATTCGCCGGGTGTTTTGTTGGCATGGGCAAAATAACCCAGGTTCTCGGCATAGTCGGATGCGGTGGGTGCCTTAAATTCGGGTTGTTCCGGGCTAAGTTCGCGGATACGTCGCTGGCTGTAGAGCCAGTGATAACCCATGGTTGCAGCGTCCGCGACTAATGCGCCAAGAATGCTGTTTCTGGCGCGTTTGATTTTATCTGTGTTCACTCTTCTGCTCCCGTGATTGGCTCGCCTTTAGTGTGTTGATGAAGATGTTGTCCAATGTATACCATGTGCTCATGAGACAAGTGAAATTAATTGGGATGAAACGAAAAAGGCCAGAATTCCTGGCTGGATTCTGGCCTGTTCGTCTATTTATTACCGATTTGTTTCGATTCTGGTTTCTATCCCTGAATAGTTGCTTGTCGTTTGCGTAAAGAAATTCCCATAAGTCCCAACCCCAATAGCAGGAATGTTCCTGGTTCTGAAACGCCAGCGGGCTGGAAATTCGACTGAAGACCCATCAGGCCGTTAATCTCATCATCGCCATCATTGATAAGAGCACCTGGACCACCGTGAATAACCGATGCGTAACGGAATGTGTCTGTGGTTCCCGTACCAACAGCGAAAGTAAACCCATCCCACTGGATACCCAGTGTTGGCTCAAACCCTTCCAGCCATACTCGTTCGACGACTGCCTGCGTCCAGGTAGACAAATCATTGGATAGGTACACTGTTGATTCGATAGCTTCCTGGGGCAGGGGACCGTGGTCAATTGAATTGAAGACAGCGGCTTTATTGGCCTGAAAGCCAAGATCAAAAACTGTTTGGCCAACCACGCCACTACTTTGAAACCACCTGTTGTCGATACTATTTGCCTGATCAAAAATCGAGGTACCGGTGCAGCCATAGGCGAGTGAACCGGTTCCAGTGGTATCCTGGGAAACTCCGAGACATCCACCGCCGCTTCCAGTCCAGGCGGTTGGCATCAGACTGGCTGCGGTGAAGCCGGTGCTATCAAAGATACCGTCGTCCAATAGATTATTGTCCACCACCAACTGACGGTTAGCCGGTGTGTTGGAGCCAAAATAGAGTGCCGCAAAAGTTCCTACGGTTGCCCCTTGCCAGCTTCTGGGATCATTTGGGTCTGTAACCAGAGCAGCCTGGGATGCGGTTGAAAACAGGAATACCATGCTGCAAAAAAGTGTATTTAATAGATTCTTTCTCATAATAATGCCCACCTGATTATTTGGATTGGTTCAAAGTAATCAGACTGATACAGCCAGGCTCAGTCGAATAATGCTACCTGGCCATTAATGCAGCAAATTTTGAGCCACCACATAAAATGTAAGGTTTTTCAAACGTTTACAAATTAGTCCCTGGAAGGATTGATCAGACCTGTAAAAAAAATCGACAAAAAGTCAGACTTTATTAGCTCGATTTGCTAATGGGGTGGTGAACTTTGTACTTTACCCTTCGGGTCAATCCTTCCTGCCAAATACTTTCAACCCATGAATACCGCCGTGGGGGTAGTGCATATAGTAGATCGCATTCACCGGCCCGATCTTATTAAGATCATTAAATTCGTGCCATGTGTCGGGGAATAGTTCACCAAAATCAATCAGGGGTTTCCACACATCGGGGGTTGGCTGGTGTAACTTTATCTCAAATTCTGAATAGCCTAATGCCAGATATTTCTGTTCCGCCATATAAGTTTTAAAGTTCTCCGGGATTATTTCCCGCTGGTCGGGGAGGACCAGTTTCCATGCTGGCAGTGTAGCGAACGGCAGGCTGTCAATCTTTTTAATTTCCGCGGCAGAAAAATTTGCGCCGAAAACATGGCAACTAAGGGGTGGATTAAGCCGGTGAAGATAAGTATCAACAATAATTGTTTCAACCTCTGCCGATTGCCTCAATTTGAACATCGCATTTTCACCAAAGCCAGTGCGAGCCGATTCCCAGCCGAACATATGATCCTGATCCCGGTTTCCGGCGACTGCATCAGCAGGCCTGCCATAGTGTTCGTTGGAGATGTGGGAAATTTCTGTGCCTTCCAATAGATTTGTCCGCTGATAAAGCGGGTCACCCTGTTCGCCGATAAGATTCACCCTGGCAATACCACCTTCGTGATAACACAGGATTTTGCACTCGGTAGCCCAGACAGGGTCTATGTCGAATTGATGATCGGCGTCCGGTGCCAGTTGTGCCTTTTTCAGAACAGTGACGGTTTCCCCGTGCTTGCGATCAAGTAGTTCTACAGAAATCACAGGGACCTGATTCCCGGTAAACCACTGGGTGCTGACGTTGATAGCGGAAACTTTTGACCGATATTTCAGACCCAGCTTCAGCCAGTGGTGGCCCTCGGCATTAAATCTGAAGCCGTCCCTGGCATCGTTAATATGGGTCGCAATATGCCGCTTTGATTCAAATCCCCAATATTTGGCACCCATGTGGGTGAAATCGCCCCGGCAGTCCGCTGGAGAATCAGGCAATGCCACCTGATGAGGATTTGTAAACGACGAATCTGAATAGGATTTTAGGAATGTGGTAAGGGTTGTCATGGCTTATAACTCAATCTCGATGGGTTGGGACAATTTGACCTCATCACAATTGTCGGCTTCTGTTTTTGAAGACAACATCTCGCCTCTGTCGACCACCAGAAAGTCCGAAATTCCATCCAGTGCCAGACTATAGTGATGCCAGGTTCCTGGATGATAATTAACCCCCTGGGTTCCAGTCGCAAGGAATACACATATTTTTGATTCGTCCATCTCTCCCTTTGGCGCCACCACAACCAGATAGGGATTGTTTGATAGTGGAATAAATGCCTGGCTCGAAAGCGGGTGGCGCTCCATCATGGTTAATTTTAGTGGATGGGGAAGCGGTGTCGTCCGAAAAATATTGAGTAAGGGTCTGCCGTTGTTGGTACCGAGTGTTAACTCCGCCAGATCGTGAAAGCGGGTAGTGTTACCTTCATTAATAATGCGGCTTTCTGCGGCGCTTTGGGTCTCGATGACATCACCGAATGGGGCAAAAGCTGCCGGGTCAAGTGGGGTAGTTTTAATCTTTATCATTGTGGGGGATGCCAACCTCGGGTGTGTTCTGAACGTTATAATCCATGATACCAGACCGGATCAGTCAAGTTGGATTGACTTTGATGGTGGCCAGATCAGTTAAGCGGGAGATGATGAGGTCTGAATATTGCTAGCACTCGCCCGAAAGGACTCTTAGAATCGGTTCAATTAATCAGTAGAGGTATATTATTTTGGTGATGACCCAGGCAGATAAAGTCGCGGTTTTTAGACAGTTACATGAGAGTGGTACAACTTTTGTGATTCCAAATCCCTGGGATGCGGGGTCCGCCCGATTATTACAGGGCGTCGGATTTCAGGCCCTGGCGACCACCAGCGCCGGATTTGCCCAGTCGTTAGGACGCCTGGATGGTGAAGTGTCACTGGAGGAAAAGCTGGCGCACTGTGAGGCGCTGGTTTCGGTGACCGACATTCCTGTGTCCGCCGACTTTGAGAATGGTTTTGCCGATGATCCTGAAAGTGTTGCCAAAAACCTGGTGATGGCAGCAGACACCGGCCTGGCCGGTGCCTCTATTGAAGATTTTTCCGGTAGAGCAATCTATGATTTTGAGCTGGCGGTCGCCAGAATACAGGCCTGTGTTAATTCAAAAACAGAAATGAAATCAGATTTTGTCTTAACCGCCAGGGCGGAAAATTTACTTCGGGGGGTTGATGACCTTGAGGACACAATTAAAAGGCTTCAGGCATTTGAAGCTGCTGGTGCCGATGTATTGTATGCCCCGGGTCTTAATTCGCTTGAGCAGATCCAACAGGTTATGGCTGAAATATCCAAACCGATGAATGTGCTGACTGCATTTTTACCCAATGTCCGGGTAGATGAATTTCAATCGATCGGTGTCGCGAGGTTAAGCATTGGCAGTGCACTTGCCAATCATGCCATCGGCGCAACTATCGCCGCGGCAAATGCGATGCTGGGTAGTGAACAGGCAGCGGGTAATTTCGAGTGGATGTCAGCGGCGGCACCCGGAGCTGAAATTAAACGGCTGCTCAGCTGAAATTAGGCACCCGGATGAATGCCTGACTGTGTCAGTTCAGGTTTTCGCCGCCGTCGTCCATCACCGCTGGTCGCTGCCAATAGTTGTATTGCGGGGTCCAGTCTTCCGGAGATTTTCCCGCAAGACTGAGCAGATTCCACTGAGAGCAGAATTCGTCGCCTGGGCCAAATGCGGCGGAATTTTTGCGAAGAATTGTGTCACCGTCCCGGATATAGCAGACCATGCCCGGCATATTAGCCTCGCCCGGGATCACGCTTTGCTCCAGGGCGTAATCGCCGCCGCCATGTGAAACCATACGGAATCGCCAGTTTCTTGAATTAGCAAACCGCCGTTGGGTTTGCGGGTCATCTTTAGAGGCCATTGCCAGCGCATATTCACTTTCAATATGGGGTACAAAGCCATTCAGGCCATCTGCCCACAGGGTGCAATAACGGCAGGCTTGACCCATATTATGGATAAGAAACAGGGTGTCCTTGTCTCCAAATAAATCCAGCAGGGAAACCGACCCCGCTGAATGTTCAAAGACATAGTTCGCAACCGGTGTGGGTGTTGACGCTTTTCGCAGTTCAGCGACCCGTTGGGTAAGTTCGTACAATTCCTTCTCAGCGGTTTGAAGTTCGCTCATTGCCTCTCTCCTGATGGCCGGGTAGTTCTTTATACATTGATGCAAAGATTATCAAATTTGACCGATTGAACAACTGCTCCGTCGCTGTACATCAAGTCAGATTGCGTTATTATCGAGACAAACAGGACTAAATGTGACGATAAACAAGAGGGCTGGATATGGAATTTAACTCAATTACACCTCATCTGGGTGCCGAAGTGACGGGCATTGATCTGTCTGAACCTATGGGTAGCAATACCTTTAACGCGTTACGTCAGGGTTGGTTGAAATGGGGAGTGCTGGTTTTCAGAGATCAACATCTTGATCGCGATCAACATATCGCCTTCGGCAAAATGTTTGGAGAGCTACATGTTCACCCCATGTATAAAGACAAAAAAGAGCACCGTGAAATTCTGAAGGTTGCCACTAATGCCGATTCGGCTTACACCGCCGGTGATGGTTGGCATACCGATGTGACCTGTGATGAATTTCCACCGATGGGTTCAATGCTTTATGTCACCCAGACACCCCCCAGTGGTGGAGGTGATACGTTATTTGCAGATATGTACCTGGCCTATGATCTGCTGTCAGACAAGATGAAAACAATGCTCGAAGGACTGACCGCCATACACGATGGGGCTTTGCCCTATGTGGGTAGCTACAAGTCAACGCCACCCGAGGGTGGTTATCCCAGGAATGAACATCCGGTTATTGTGAAACACCCTGAAACAGGCAGGAAAGTGCTGTTTGTAAATTCAGGTTTTACTTCACATATTAAAGGTTTGCGGCCGAATGAAAGTCGCGCCCTGCTGGATATGTTGTATCGACACATTGATTCAACGCCGAAGCTTGTCGCCAGGGTCAATTGGGAACCTAATACGCTGACCTTCTGGGACAACAGATGTACCCAACACCATGCGGTATGGGACTACTACCCGGAGAGCAGGTATGGTGAGCGGGTATCTATTGTTGGTGATACCCGGCCAGCGGCCTAGCTGGCCCGGGTTAACACTGAGGGATGATCGTGCAGCGATGGGTCTAAGCCGGCACCCATCAAGCTGATGAAATTGTCGCGATAGAATTTCTGCTGCACTATTTCGCTGACATCCTGTAACGAATCGCCAAATCGTTTGAGCGGATTTCTGCCACCTTCAACGTGGGGGAAATCCGACGAGAACAACAGCATGTCTTCCCCGGAATTTTCAATAATCCATTTGGTATCTTCGTGGGGATAGGGAGTGACCCGGAATTGCCGGCGGGCTATTTCACTGGGTTTTGCAGAAAGCTTCTGTAGTCGTTCCTCACCTTTGGCAAAAGCAGCAACGCCGGCATCGAGGAAGCGCATCCAACTGGGTAGCCAGGATGCTCCCAATTCAATTGCACCAAATTTGAGATTTGGATGCCTGTCCAACACACCATCGATGATTAATGCCGACATGGTTTGCCAAATCGCGATGGGGATTGCCATATAGCTTAAGGAGGTGAAGTTTTCGTCGCCACCATGGAAGTCAGTAACCCGGGGCAGACCATTCTCGGCGTATGCATCCGCCATTTTACTCTCACCACCGACGTGTAACAGTATGGGTATTCCCGCCTCTTCTGCCATGGCCCAGATTGGTTCAAAGCCGATGTGTGATGGCGAGTGTGAGGTTGGGCATCGGGATGGAATAATCAGCCCCTTGCAACCAAGTTCCAATGCCTCTCTGGCAATGTCACAGGCGGCATCAATGTCCACCAGGGGGACGTACCCTGTCGCCAGTAATCGCCTGTCTCCGCCACAAAAATCTGTCATCATCCGGTTATGCGCCCGTGCCATGGCAAGCGCAAGCTCAGTTTGGCCATTATGCTCCAGACCGTAATTGCTCAGTGCCTCAGTGGTAAATACCAACTGACTGGTAAAACCCAGCAAATCCAGGCACTGGGGACGATCTTCCTTGATAAATGCACCCAGCGCATGCTGGTTCTTTCGCAACATCAGGTTTTCCTCCGCGCCGGCACGAAATTCCGGGTCGGTGTGAAGCTTCCTGACATTACTGGTGATTTCTTTCAGCTGAGTACGGTGGACATTGAGTTCATCGAAGGGTTTGCGATAGCGTTGTTCAAGAAACTCATCAATCATGCCTGGCAGTTCCATGATATGTGAGTCAGCGTCGTGAATTGTTTTGTTTTCAACGTAGGCCATCATATTCCCCTGATTTTGATGGAATAAACATACTCTAATTGTGGTTTAAAAGTAAATTCTGTAATCGCTGCTCTTTTTCATGCCAGCGTGCTTCCAGCCATTTTTTTGAGTTGGCCAGTTCGCCGGCGTCGGTATATTCCAGCCAGACTTCGATTCTGCGTACAGAACCACTGAGGCAGGACCAAAAGTCGTCACCGTCAGCGGGATAGCCAAGGGTGACATCGAGTACCCTGGCATTGCTCATTGTATTGAGCATGGTCTTGAAGCCACCGGACTTGGGTGCAAGCAAAAATTTGTAGGGAGATTTCTGCAGATCCCTTTTTTCCTCGGTGAAGCGGGTACCCTCGGCAAAATTTAACAGTGCATCGGCTTGTGAATTGGTCTGTTGCGCAACCTGGGATACGGCTTTGAAGTCTTTCCTGTTCTGGCTGAGGGAACCTCCCCTGGTGAGTCTTGGAAATCTTAAGGCAAGACAGATCCAGCCAACCACCGGCACATAGATGAGGGTCGATTTAATCAGAAACTTCAGAATCGGCCCGCCAGGCACAACAACTGCCTGCAAAAGCAGTATGTCAAACCAGGATCGATGATTGCTAACGACGATCAGCGGTCGGGCAGTAACACCCGGCCGCTGGCCGTGAATATGGAAATCAATTCGAAGAACTTGAGTTAACCAGAGCGTATTGCCACCGGCTGCAAGTCGATAAAAGACGGCGGTACATCGGTAACACAGTTGCTGGAAGCTGGCGATTGGGATCAGGTTCAAGATGGCGAAGATCACCAGAAACGGGATCCAGATCAGCAAATTGATTGTGATGGCGGTGAGGGAGATGCAGCTCACGGTATGACGTAAAATGACGCGCAATTGGATTTGCCTTTGCTAGGGTTGAGGAGTCGGTGTGCTGCATCTTTCGAAGGAAAATATGCAGTGTTTGTTCCATCAAAGCAAATCAGTATTCTAACAGTATTGGCAATCAGGGGTGTGATAGATGTGGGTTTATACCAGTCCTCGCCTCGAGGCCTCGAGGGTTGCCTCTGCCCTGGAGTTGATCTTTAATTTCCGATAGATCTCTTTGACATAGCTGGCCGCCGTATTGGGTTTGATTTCCAGCATTTCCGCGACCTTTGGCA
>Ga0206123_10004174_pt1 | contig 11474 bp, 14 predicted proteins | sample Helgoland_Spring_2_FD_160086 | JGI IMG/M metagenome (GOLD analysis project Ga0206123, IMG submission 160086) | Pelagic subsurface seawater microbial communities from Kabeltonne, Helgoland, North Sea - Helgoland_Spring_Bloom_20160316_1 | ecosystem: Environmental > Aquatic > Marine > Epipelagic ... | reverse complement strand
CCGAGTTGAGATATTCCAGTACTCGCGAGCGCGCCCAGTAGATGTCGGTGTCGTCCTCGAAGATCACGTAGACGAACGACAGGCCCATGAAGCTCTGGCCGCGGACCGATTCAACGTTGGGTGCGGCTAGCAGCGTGGTCACCAGCGGATAGGTGATCTGGTCCTCGACCAGGTCCGGGCTGCGGCCTGACCAGTCCGTGAATACGATCACCTGCACAGGGGACAGATCGGGGATCGCGTCCAGCGGCGCGCCGTCCAGCGAGCGCCAGCCCCAGGCTGTGGCCGCGGCTACCACGATCAGGGTGAGTAGCCAGTTACGCGCGCAGTACGCGATCAGCCGCTGGATCCAGTCTGGCCGGTCGCCGGCGCCGTGCGTCTTTTCGCTCACCATTGCTTGATCCCCGTCTTCAGGCGCGTTTCGGCGTCGATCAGGAAGTTGCCGGAGGTCACGATCGTCTCGCCGGCCTCCAGCCCGGAGGTGACTTCGATGTAGTCCTCGTTGCGCTGGCCGGTCTCGATGTAGCGGGGCTGCAGGCGGCCGTCGCCGAGGTCTACGAACACCACGCGTGCGTCGCCGGAGAACAGGACCGCCGACTCGGGTACGGATAGACGCTTCCCGAGATCGGCCTGCAGCCCGACCTGGGCGTACATCTCCGGCTTGAGCCGCCCGTCCGGGTTGGGCAACGACAGGCGGATTTGCCCGGTGCGAGTCTGCCCCTGGAAATAGGGATAGACGTAGTCCACCTCGGCCTCGTAGCGGGCGTTCGGCAGATAGGGCAGGGTGACCTCGGCGGTCATGCCCGCGTCGATCAGCGGCAGCTCGCTGTCGTAGACCTCGGCGTCGATCCAGACGGTGGAGAGATCGGCGATGCGCATCAATACCTGACCTTTCTTGACGGCCGAGCCCTCGACCACGTTCTTCTCTATCACTGTGCCGGTGGCAGACGCGTGGATCGGCAGGTACTTGATCGGCTCGCGGCGCCGCTCGATCGCGCGCACCTGCGCCGGGGCGATGTCCCACAGCATCAACCTCTGGCGGGCGGCCTGAACCAGACTGTCGTCCGGGCCGCGGCGGGACAGACGCTGCAGGGTCTGCAGATACTCCTGCTGGGCCGAGAACAACTCGGGGCTATAAATGCCGAACAGCATCTGGCCGCGCTCGACCGTGGCGCCGACATAGTCGATCTTCAGATTGCCGACCCAGCCGTCGTACTTGAGCGTGACATCGCTCAACTCGGTTTCGTCGTAGACCACCTCGCCCACGGCGCGAATCTCGCGCACCAGCTGGCGACGTTCGACTTTGCCGGTCTCGAGGCCGATGAGCTGCCGCCGGCGGTTATCGAGGTTGATCGTGGGCATGTCCGAAGCTGCGTCGGCGACTTGCCCGCCTGAATCCATTTCCCCCTTGGCTCCGCCGCCGAGGCGACGGCCGCCGGTGGCGAGCTGTAAGCCCTGTCGGCCGGTCGCCAGATCGAAGCTGATCCGGGTCTTGCCGATACCGCCCTTTTCAACCTGCAGAGTCAACGGCCAGGCACCGCTCATTCTCAGGTTGAACGGACCCGCGTAGCGCCCCGGCTCGGTCTCTTCGAGCTCGGCTGGGGCCTGCATGGCCGCCATGCCCCCCATCGCCGGCATGGTGGCCACCGCCTTGATGCTGGCACCGGAGACTGGATTGCCGTCGCTGTCTTCCAGCCGGATGGCCAGCCGGTTTTTACCGACCACCGGCGTTTCGGGGGAGACCGCAATTGCGAGCCGAAACGGTCCCGATTGGTAGGTCGGGGCCTGGGCCAGGGATGCCGGGCCGGCGTCGGCGCCACCCGCGTCGCGCAACAGCAGCCAGCCGCCGATGCCGGCCGCCGCCAGGATCGCGATCAGGGCGCTGATCACTAATCTCTTATTCATGCATAAACTCCTCGGAATTCATGGCGGCCGGCACCGTGATGCCTGTCAGCTCGCCGCCGCTCCAGCGCCTCAATTCAGCCAGCGCGGTGAAGTAGTCCGCGCGGGCGCTTTCCAGTTCCAGTTCCGCGTTGAGCTTGCGTTGCTCGGCGGTAATCACATCCAGGAACGCGCCACCACCGGCGCCGTATTCGGATCGGGCGGCGCCCAGGTTTTCCAGCGTGCGCGGGATCAGCTCGTTCTCGTACAAGGCGATGGCGTGCTTGGCTTCCTCCACCGCGGCGTGGGCCTGTTCCAGCTGCATCAGAAGCGTGGCGCGCCGGTCGGCCAGCTCGTATTCCGTGCGCATGGTCTCGGCTGTGGCCTCGTCGAGGCGGGCGCGGTATTTGCTGCGGTCCAGCGGGAGGCTGATACCTACACCTGCGATCCAGCGTTTCTCGCCGGCGTCCCACAGGCTGTTGTAGCCGCCGAAGGCCTTGAAGTCGGGATAGAAGTCTTTTCTGGCCAGCGCTTCGCGGTCCTCACCGGCGGCAATGCGCTTTTGGATTTGCGCCAGTTCGGGATGACTGGACAGGGCGCTGCGGCGTAAGCGGCTATAGGGCGGCAAGCTTCCGGGGAGGGGCAACCCTGCCGGCCCGGCAACGGGCGCGGTGGCCTTTCGATTGAGCAAGGCGTTGATCTTGGCCCGCACGCTGCGCTTGATGCGTCGCAGCTTGATGGCCTGGTGTTTCAGGCGCTGGAGTTCAACCTCGGCCTGCAACACATCCTGCTGGCCGGTCAATCCCGCAGCGTAGCGATTTTCCGCTATCCGGCGCAGCTCATCCACCAAGTCCTGATTGGCGGCGTTGATCTCCAGCGCCTGGTGCACGTAATACCATTCGGCATAAGTCGAGCGGGTGGCCGAAGCCAGGCGCAACCGGACCGCCGCAACGTTATCGCCCGCCGCCAGGGCCTCCTTGCGCGCGGCATCCGCACGTAAATCCAGGGTGCCCGGCCAGGGAAACTCCTGGCTGACCTCGACACGAATAGTCGTGCTGCGCTCACGTCCGGACGGCGTTTCAAAGCCGCCAATGGTCTCCGGCGCCACCGCACCCGAAAGTTGCGGATCAGGCAACGTCCCGGCGGATTCGATACGCGCTTCGGCGGCGTCGACCGCCGAGCGCATCGCGGCCAGACCGGCGTTGCGATCGAGAACTGACGCGACCAGCGTGTCGGGTTCGAGGCGCGCCGGGCGATCGGCCGTGTCTTGCGCCAGCGCCTGTGTGGCGGGCAACAGGACGGCAGCTAGCAGCGCGCCGACGCAGGCGATTTCTTGTATTTTTACGGACGCCCATCCGCGGGCGCCGCCATGCGCGCTCCGATAGCGCGTGAATATGCCAGGGGACATGTGTCATCTCCGGAAAATGCTGAACAAGAGCGGCGCATGCCAATGCGCGCGCCCTGGAAAAGAGCTAGATCCGGGAGATGAGCGGGGGGCGAATCAATTCGTGGTCGTGGGGCGGTGCGGGATGGCCCGGTTGGGCATCCGGGCGCTGCCTGGCCGTCACCGTAACCGGCAATGGTTTTTGCATGTCGACCAAGGCAACACAGCCGGCGGCGCAAGGCGCCTGGCAAAAGATCTCGCCGTTACAATGGCTATCGGCCATGACCGCGGTATCGGTGGCGGGGACCACCGAAGCCTGGGCCGTTTTCTGATCCAGCGATTGCGCATTAACACTTGTCGCCAAGGCGAGCGCGGGCAGCATGGTAAGTACCGCCAGTACGAACACCCATAGACGAAAGGCAACCGGAGATTTCAAGATAACGACCTATTCATGCCACAAGCGTAAACATTAAGTCCGGACTGTGGTACGGAGTCAAGTTTTTCTCCCAGGCGCCTGAGCCCGGCGGCCGAGAACGTTGCCGGTGTGGCTGTCGTGACGGATTCGGCTTGGTTATTGCTCGAACAGATTAAGAGGGCCGGGCAACGCAGCAGCCGTCGGGGTAAGTTAATCGCAGATGGTGCAAGTCATGGGTGCTGCCATCTTTCCACCCGGTTGCCCTTGAAGTTGGCGGAAAATACGGTTCCGTCGGCGGCCACGGCCACCGCGGTTTCGGTATGGCCGGGCCCGCCGACGTTATCCGGCGCGAAGGCCATCAAATAGTCGCCTTCGGCATCGAACTTCTGGATACGATCGTTATAGAAGTCGGCGGCGAACACGTTGCCCTGCGGGCCGACGGCGACCGAGTTGACGGTGGTGAACCAACCCTTGAACGGGCCAAAGATATTGACCCCGAACGGCCCGCCCCATTTGCGCACGAACGCGCCGTTTGGGCCGAACTGCTGGATGCGGTCGTTGTAGCCGTCGGCGACATAGAAACCGCCGTTGGGGGCGTTGGCCACGTCGGTGGGGTAATTGAATTCGCCTGCCCGGATGCCGCTTTTGCCCGGCGTGCCCCAGACGCGCAGCAGCTTGCCGTCGCGGTCGATATTGACCACGCGCTTGGCGTAGGTATCGGCCACCAGCAGCGTGCCGTCGGCGCGCACCGCTACCCCGCCGGGGCTGTCGAAGCCGTCCTCGGCTTTAATCGTTTGCTCGTAGTCGCCGGCCAGACTGAACACGAATATCGAGTCCTTGAAGTAGTCGGGCACGTAGAGCTTGCCGTCGGCGATGGCCAGGTTCATCGGTCGCCCGAGCCGGTCCTGGCCGAAGGCGCGTTTGAAGTTACCCTGTTTATCGAATACCTGGATGCGGCTGTTGCGGGCATCCGAGACGAATACTTCGTCGGCGGTCACCGCGATGCCGGTAGGGTCATTGAACTGACCGGGGGCATCGCCCTTTTCGCCCCAGCTTTGGACTAGCTCATAGGGCGGCTGCTGGTTCCAGTTGATGGCGCCGCCGATCCAGGCGAGTATGCCCAGTACCGCCACCAGGGCGATGGCGCCATAGCCCAGCCATTTGCCGAATTTGATCATGTTCTACCTCGGGAATCAGAAATTGCGTCGAAAGCCCACTCGCACGATGGCGTCGTCCTCAAGCGCGTCGCTGTGTGGATTGCTCACCGCGGGCAGTTGCACCGTGCCCTCGAAGATCCAGCGCCGGCCGATGTACTGCAGGCCCGGCGCGACCAGCCACTGGGTGCCGCCGGAGTTTTGATCAACGCCGCCGCCGACCTCGTTACGATCGCGATGAACGAGATTGGATTCCAGCAGGGCATAGACGAAGCCCGGCGTGCCGGAGACGTTTTCCAGACTGGCCGGCCAGACGCGGTACTGTAGTGAAGCGTCGAAACGCGTCTCGTCGCCGCGGGCGAAACCGTCGTGGCGGCCGTTTTCCCGGTACAGGAGCTGTGCGTCCAGTTGATATTGCAGGGTCTGATAGGTGGTCACCACACCGCCGAAGCCGTCCCAGGCACCGTCGCCGGTTTGCAGCATGCGCGGCAGCCGACCGAAGCGATCCCGTTCGTCGTCCTCGCCGGTTGGCGCGGTCACGCCGGCCACCGGCGCGATACGGAAGGTGCCACCGGTAAAGTCGTTCTTGTACAAGGTGTAGCGGGCAAACGCGGTGACATCGCCGAAACCGTCGGTGTCTCGGTTGATGCGGCCCATGGGCGTGGTCACGTCCAGAGCCTTGTTGAAGAAATACGGCACCGCCCCGAACACCGCCAGCCGACTGTTGATACCGTAGCCGAGCACGCTGGCCAGGGCCTGGATGGAAACATCGCGGTCACGTGGCCCGCCGCTGGAACGTTCGCGGAATACCGCCTGCTCGCGCCAGATGAACTCGCCCTGCGCCACCGGCAAGGCGGTGTTGAAGGTGTTGGGTGCGGCGTGGGTGACGAGCGGGGCTGAAAACACAAGCGCGCCGGTCGTGATGACCGGCGCGATCATGGCGTACCATTTATTGCCCATCACTTTCTCCTTGCTTTGCCTGGGCCTGGGAGAAGGAATGCAAGGTAAAGCCGGCCTCCTTGACCGCCGTGCGCGCCCTGGATTCGGTCAGGGTCGAGCCTTCGGTCATGGTCACGCGCACCACACTGTCGCCGATGTCGACCGCGACGTTTTCGACGCCATCGACCTTATTCAGCCGTTTTTCCACGCCGTAGGCACAGTAGGGGCAGGCGATACCCTTGACGCCCAGGGTGTATTGATTGCCGGCTGCCAACGCCGATGCGCTGAGTATCAGGCCGGCTGATAAAAGTAATAGCTGCTTAAACATGGCCAGCTCCTGACTATGGATTCAAAGTCAGCCTACTATCTGGAGTGAACTCCAGGTCAATAGCGATATCAAGAGTTTTGCTGGACGCTAGAATCACGTTATCTATGCGCTAGCAAAAGACACTGCGAGGTGTGCCATGACCAGTCGCGCTGAAAATTCTGCCGGCATGACGATCGGAACCGTAGCCCGGCGGGCCGGCGTCAACCTGCAAACCGTGCGTTACTATCAGCGGCGCGGATTAATCGAGCAGCCACCCAAGCCGCTGTCCGGCTATCGCCGCTACGACAGCGGCACGGTGGACCGCATTCGCTTTATCAAACGCGCGCAGGAGCTGGGTTTCAGTCTGGCGGAAATCGGCGAGTTGCTGGAGCTCGGCGACGGCCTTTGCGGCGACGTGCGGCGGGTGGCCGAGGACCAGCGCGCGCTGGTCGCCAAGCGTATCGCCGACTTGACCGTGATGCAGGATACCCTGGATGCATTGATCGAGCGCTGCCGGCACGCGCGATACCCCGGCCATTGCCCGCTGATCGAGACCCTGTCCCGCGACGGCTAAAGATTACGACTCCAACACTTGACACGGTACCCAGGTACCGCCTGTAGGCTTGCTCTCGTCAAGAACGACGGAGCCAGGCCATGACCCAATCCACGACCAATGCCGGCTATCCGTCGCAACGCCAAGAGGAGGACATCATGCCGCGCAATAACAAGCTGCTCGGCGCCGGCATCGTCGGCACGGTCATCGCCGCCCTGTGCTGCTTCACGCCGGTGCTGATGATCCTGTTCGGCGTGGTCGGCCTGTCAGCGTTGGTGGGTTATCTCGACTACGTGCTGCTGCCGGCCCTGGTCTTTTTCATCGGCCTGACGATCTATGCCGTCCGGCGCCGCCAGACGGCGGACAACTGCTGAATTTTCGCCTTTAGGAGTATTGCTATGCATATCGCCATCATCGGCAGCGGCGGCGGCGCGTTCGCGGCCGCCATCCGCGCCGCCGAGGCCGGCGCCCGCGTGACCATGATCGAGTCCGGCGAGGTGATCGGCGGCACCTGCGTCAACGTCGGTTGCGTGCCCTCCAAGATCCAGATCCGCGCGGCCCAGCTTGCCCAGTATCAGCGTGAGAACCCCTTCGAGGGCCTGGCCGATCACGCGCCGGCCATCGACCGGCCACAGATCGCGGCCCAGCAGCAGAGCCGGGTCGCCGAGCTGCGCCAGGCCAAGTACCAGAAGATCCTGGACGACAATCCGGGCATCGACATGATCCGCGGACGCGCCCGCTTCGAGGACGCCCGCACACTGCTCGTCGACTTGCAGGACGACGAGCAGACGCGAATCGCCGCCGATCGCGTGCTGATCGCTACCGGCGCATCGCCCATGATCCCGCCGATCCCGGGGCTGGCGGACACGCCGTATTGGACCTCGGACGAGGCCGTGTTCAGCGACAAGACACCCGAACACCTGCTGGTCATCGGCTCCTCGGTGGTGGCGGTCGAGCAGGCCCAGGCGTTTCGCCGGCTGGGATCGAAGGTGACAATCCTGGCCCGCAGCACCCTGCTGTCGAGCGAGGCCCCGGATCTGGGCGCGGGTCTCACCGACGCCTTTCGGGCCGAGGGCATCGACGTACGCGAGCACACCCAGGCCAGCGCGGTCCGTTACGAGGCGGGCCAATTCGTCCTCGAGACCTGGGACGGCCCGATCCGTGGCGACCGGCTGCTCATTGCCACCGGCCGCGCCCCGAACACCCGCGATCTCGGCCTGGAACAGATCGGCGTCGAGACCGACGAACGCGGCGGCGTCAAAGTGGACGAACACCTGCGCACCAGCGTCGAGCACATCTACGCCACCGGCGACTGCACCGACCTGCCCCAGCTCGTCTACGTGGCCGCCGCAGGCGGGACGCGGGCGGCGGTGAACATGACCGGCGGCGAGTCTACGCTGGACTTGTCTGCCATGCCGGCGGTGATCTTCACCGAGCCGCAGGTGGCCACCGTGGGTCTGGACGAAGACCAGGCGCGGGTGCGCGGTATCGCAATCGAAACCCGTAGCCTGGACCTTGAGAACGTGCCGCGCGCGCTGGCTAACTTCGAGACCCGCGGCTTCGTCAAGCTGGTCGCCGAGGCCGGCAGTCACCACCTGCTCGGCGCGCAAATCCTGGCCGCCGAGGCCGGCGAGATGATCCAGACGGCCGCGCTAGCTGTGCATCAGGTCATGACCGTCGAGGCCCTGGGTGACCTGCTGTTCCCGTACCTGGTGCACGTGGAGGCCCTCAAGCTCTGCGCCCAGACATTCACCAAGGATGTCGAGCAGTTGTCGTGCTGCGCCGGTTAGTCAATCGCTGGCGCGCGTCTCCAGCCCTTCGAGGATCGGGCAGCCGTTGTCGCTACCGCGACACAGGTTGAGTAACCCTTCCAACTCGCGTTGCAGGCGATCCAGATCCATTATGCGGGCCTTGACCTCGACGATCTTGTGTTCGGTCAGACGTTGCACCGTGGGGCGCGCGGCGTCGCTTTGGCTGCGCAATTCAAGCAGTTGTGCGATCTCGTTGAGCGAGAAATCGCAGCGTTGTGCGCGGCGGATGAAGCGTAGCCGGGAGAGGTCGCTTTGGTCGTAGCGACGGCGACCGCCGGGGTCGCGGGCAATCCGTGGCAGGAGGCCGATCTTTTCGTAATAGCGCAGCGTGTCGATCGATACGTCCAATGCTCGCGATGCTTTGCCGATACTCAATCCGGACATTGCTGTTCCCTCATGATGTGTCTACCCCGTGAGGTACTCGATGGCGCGTGCTGGTGGCCAGTGGCCAGTCAATCCACCGGACCATACTGCGCGGCCGCATCGAGCAGCGGCGTTTTGACCACACGATAGTCGCGGTTGATGATGTCATCGTTCGTTGGTGTGAGTGTGGCCAGACCGAAAAAATCGGCGAATCGCTCCAGCGTGCGCAGCGTGTAGCAGCGCCGAACCTGCTCCTCGGCGCTGGTGTACAACCGCGGTTCGGCCTCGTCGAGCAGCATGGGAAAGGCATTCAGGAACGCATCCTCGTAAAAATGCTGCGAGAGCGGCGTATCGCCGTGGCGGGCAAGCAGATAAAGCGAGAAGGCAAAGGCCTGTTGAATGAAATGCAGTTCCGGGTGGCCGTCGCCGTAGGCCCAGTTGAACCGGGTGGCATGGGCGCGCAATAACAACGGATAACTGCCGGCATGGCCGTGCCGCTCCAGCAGCGTCTTGCATTTCTTGCTGAGAATGAAATAGCCCTTGTACTTGCGGACGAGCCCGGCGGACTGCGCGACGATGCGGGTGACGTGCAGATCGTAAAAGTCGTCTTCCTTGTTGACGCGATCGAAACGCGACAGCGGATCGCGACCGCCGGCTTCGTCATAAGTCTGCGCCGCTTCGCGGCAGAATGCGCGTGGGAGATTGCCCTTGGCGGTGGCCTTGAGCTTTTGCGTGGCTATCGCGTCGGTTAGCCGTTTGAACAGCGTCATGATGGGTGCCTTGGCCGGCATGGAGAGCGTGTCGGCAAAGTGCAGCCAGTGCGATGACTCGATAGGTTTATACAACACGTCCGACATCTGCGCCGGCGACAGCCCGTCGAAGTCGTCGTGCGGCGCCGAGTTGACCCGTTGTATATGGGCATCGGCGAAGGCCTGCGCTTGGTCAATCGTGGCAAAATCCTGGTCTGCCATCGCTTTTTTCAAGCTTTCGGTAGCCGACTGTGCCGCGTTGCGTCCCGTACTGCCGCAACAGCGCTTGTACTTCTTGCTGCTGCCACAGGGACAGGGTTCGTTTCGGCCGATTTTGGTGGCAGACATAGGCGGCGCTTTCAACAAATATCTGCCGTAGGATACAACGCGCTACCGCGCAAAGTGCGCGCCGGTCAGGATGACCAGGGTTCCGAGCAGGGCCAGCCCGGCGCCCGCCAGGTCCCAGCCGCTGGGCGGCGAGCCTTCGGCCAGCCATAACCAGACCAGCGCAGTGACGATATAAATACCGCCATAAGCCGCATAGGCACGTCCCGCGAAACCTACGTCGATGCGTGTAAGCAGATAAGCGAACGCCGCCAGAGATACCAGACCGGGCACGAGCCACCAAGCACTCTTGCCTTGGCGCAGCCAGGCCCAGAAGGCAAAGCAACCGGCGATCTCGGCCAGCGCCGCGGCTACGTAGACGGCGGTGCTGACGAGATAGATACGGCTCATCGGGCGGGTTGGGCCGTGCCCAGCAAGCGACAGCCACCCCAGATCAGCACGGCAAAGATCAGATGCGGAATGATGGCCGCCACGATCAGCTTGGGTGTGACGGCCAGGCCGAGAAAGCCCCAGCCCGCGATCGGCATGAAAATGACCAATGCCGAAACCCACAACGCTGTCGCCAGCAATAGCGCGGGCCAAAACCGGATCGCCGGCGACAGCCGCACATAGATCAGCGTCCAGAAGATCACCCAGGCGGCGTGGAAGACGAATCCCACCGGCAACGGCAGCGTGGTGCCGAAGAGCGACTCGGCGAACGCCAGTCCCAACGGTTCGGGCAGCGGCGAGATGCCGTTCCTGATGGCGATAAGCATGAGCACCGCGGCAATCACGGCGGTAAAGAAGCCGACACCGATGGCTTTGAGGTCGCGTTGTATATTCATGTTGTCGTCTCCTTGTTTGCTCTGGATCCGCAGACCGGTGTGCAGCCGGTCGGTGCATCCGCACAGCACTGGTTTTGAAAGATATCGAGGAAGCGCTCGACGCGCTCATAGCGCGCGCGATAGATAATCTGCTGGCCGCGGCGTGCGGACTCGATCCATTCGGCGCGCCGCAGCTCCTTGAGATGAAAAGACAGATTGCTGGCGCCGATGTCGAGCGCGCGGGCAATGGCCCCGACTGGTGTGCCATGCACGCCCTGGCGCATCACGAACTGAAATATCCGCAGCCGCAACGGATGGCCGAGCGCGGCCAGCATCGGGGCCAGGTCGGCGTCGCTTGCGGATTTCATGGGCTCGATCCCGATTCGGGTATATACATGGCGCTATCGACTGTCCGGATGTCTGGCATGGGGTCAGAATACAACGATTTTTCAATGATTCAAGAATAATTGAAATATAAGAAGTAATCCGCCACCGTTGTGACTGTAAGTCGGGTGCGTAACACGCGCCCGCGCATGTTGGCTTGTTTCACAGGAGTACCCCGATGAATATCAAACCGCGTAAAGCCGCCCCCGCTCTATCGGTACCGCTTGTCGATGGTTCGAACTGGGAACTTGCCCAGCAAAATCCGAAGCATTTCAGCCTTGTGGTGTTTTACCGGGGACTGCATTGCCCGATTTGCAAGGGTTATCTCACCGATCTGCAGAACCGGCTGGATGATTTTCGCGCCAAGGGCGTCGAGCCGATCGCGATCA
>Ga0206123_10004170_pt1 | contig 11481 bp, 10 predicted proteins | sample Helgoland_Spring_2_FD_160086 | JGI IMG/M metagenome (GOLD analysis project Ga0206123, IMG submission 160086) | Pelagic subsurface seawater microbial communities from Kabeltonne, Helgoland, North Sea - Helgoland_Spring_Bloom_20160316_1 | ecosystem: Environmental > Aquatic > Marine > Epipelagic ... | reverse complement strand
ATCCAAAGGAGAAGGTAAAATTTCCATTACCATATCCAACATTGCCTGAACTCCTTTATTTTTAAATGCAGATCCACACATCATTGGTACAACTTTACCAGCGATAGTAGCCTCTCTTAATGCATCTAATATTTCTCTTTCAGTTAAAGACTCAGAATCCTCAAAATACTTTTCCATTAAAGTATCATCAAATTCAGCAACAGCCTCCAATAATTCTTCTCTTAATTGCTTTGCTTCATCCATGATGTCAGCAGGAATTTCAATCTCTTGGAACGTCATTCCTTGATCTTCTTCATTCCAAGTAATCCCTCTAAAGTTAATTAGATCAACTACCCCTCTAAAATCATCTTCAGCACCAATATTCAATTGTAATGGCAAAGCATGAGAACCTAACATCTCTCTTACTTGTTTTGCAACATTTAAGAAGTCAGCCCCTTGTCTATCCATTTTATTAACGAATCCAATTCTTGGAACGTTATAGTTGTTAGCTAATCTCCAGTTAGTTTCTGATTGCGGCTCAACACCATCAACAGCACTAAATAAAAACACTAAACCATCCAACACTCTTAACGATCTATTTACTTCCACAGTAAAATCAACGTGACCTGGAGTATCAATAATGTTTACATGGTAATCATCACCTCTGTATCCCCAAGTTAAAGTAGTTGCAGCAGAAGTAATTGTAATACCTCTTTCTTGCTCTTGCTCCATCCAATCCATAGTTGCAGCACCATCATGAACCTCTCCAATTTTGTGACTTACACCACCATAATAAAGAATACGTTCTGTCGTTGTAGTTTTACCAGCGTCAATATGCGCAGCAATACCTATGTTTCTTGTATATTTTAAATCTCTAGCCATTTTATAAAGTATATCGGATATTAAAATCTAAAATGAGAGAATGCCTTATTAGCATCCGCCATTCTGTGAGTATCTTCTTTTTTCTTAAACGCAGCACCTTCTTCTTTAAAACCAGCCATAACTTCTGCAGCTAATTTTTGTGCCATTGTTTTTTCATTTCTTTTTCTTGCAGCAGAGATCATCCACTTCATACCCATAGAAATCTTTCTATCATCTCTAATTGGTTGTGGAATTTGAAATGTTGCTCCACCAATCCTTCTACTTCTTACCTCTACACCTGGTGTAACATTAGTTAATGCTTTTTTCCAAACATCTAAACTTTCTTCTTCTTCAACTTTTTCGTTAACAATTTCCAGTGCACCGTAAAATATATCAAATGCGGTACTCTTCTTACCATCCAACATTAAGTTATTTACAAATCTTGTAACCAATTTGTCATTAAACTTAGGGTCCGGAAGTAATACTCTCTTTTTTGCTCTAGATTTTCTCATCTCTTTATTTAATTAGTTCCTGCATCAAGTACAGAATAAACTTTATTTACAAACTATTTTTTTGGACGTTTAGCTCCATACTTAGATCTTCTTTGAGTTCTACCATCCACACCAGCAGTATCTAACGCACCCCTAACGATGTGATATCTTACCCCAGGCAAATCTTTTACTCTACCACCTCTTACTAAAACAATCGAGTGCTCTTGTAAATTGTGACCTTCACCACCAATATATGCATTTACTTCATTTCCGTTAGTCAACCTAACCCTTGCAACTTTTCTCATTGCTGAATTTGGTTTTTTTGGCGTAGTTGTGTAAACTCTCACACAAACACCTCTTCTTTGCGGACAAGAATCCAATGCTGCTGACTTGCTTTTTTTAACAAGTTTAGTTCTTCCTTTTCTTACTAATTGCTGTATAGTTGGCATAATTTCATTTATTATAATACATACTCCTCCCTAAAAAAGGGAGTGCAAATTTACGATTATTTTTAATATAACAAACTTCTCTAACATTTTTTTATAAATCTTTTAAGATTCATCAAAAACAAGTTATCCACGAGCTTATTAACAAGCCTTCAAAATTACCTGTTTTTTCCCACCCCCACACTTTAACACCTACTACATATAAGTCTTTTTTAAAACAACATTTCACAACCTATATATAATGTCTATTATTCTTTTATTTTTTCTTTGAAATTAAAACCTTCACATCCTAAAAATTCGCAAGCGATAATCTTATTTTTGTGATATGGATTATTTGAATACATTAAACGACTCTCAAAGACAAGCTGTAGAAAACACCGAAGGACCTGTAATGGTTATTGCTGGAGCTGGATCTGGAAAAACTAGAGTTCTAACCTATAGAATTGCGCACCTTATTAATAAAGGTGTTGATCCTTTTAATATTCTTTCATTAACATTTACCAATAAAGCTGCTCAAGAAATGAAAGAGCGTATTGGAAAAATAATAGGCGGAACTGAAGCAAGGAATATTTGGATGGGAACATTTCACTCAGTTTTTTCTAGAATACTAAGAAGCGAAGCTGAAAAAATTGGGTACCCACAGAATTTCACTATATATGACACCCAAGATGCAAAAAACCTTATTAAGACCATATTAAAAGAACAAGGCCTTGATGACAAAATATATAAACCCAACTTAGTTTACAATAGAATATCTGCAGCCAAAAATAATTTGCTTTCCGCAGCAGCATATAATAAAAACACTACTATACAAGGTGAAGATAGACAGGCTGCAAAACCTAAAATTGGTGAGGTTTATAAAATATATGAGCAAAGATGTTTTAAAGCTGGAGCAATGGATTTTGATGATTTACTTTTTAAAACCAATGTTTTATTAAGAGACCATCCAGATGTCTTAAATAAATACCAACACCGCTTTAAGTACATTCTGGTAGATGAGTATCAAGATACCAACTTCTCGCAATATATTATAGTAAAGAAATTAGCTGCTGCTTTTGAAAATGTGTGTGTTGTTGGTGATGATGCACAAAGTATTTATGCTTTTAGGGGGGCAAACATTCAAAACATCTTAAATTTTAAAACGGACTATCCTGAAGCAAAAACATATAAGCTTGAAGAAAATTACCGCTCTACTCAAAATATTGTAAATGCTGCCAACAGTATCATCAAACACAATACAGAACAAATTGAAAAAAATGTTTTTACCTCTAATGATGAAGGAAAGAAAATAAAAATACATAGAGCTGCCACTGATAATGAAGAAGGAAAAATAGTTGCTAACTTAATTTTTGACACTCAGTTCTCTTATCAATCGAAGCCAAAAGATTTTGCTATCTTGTATAGAACCAATGCGCAATCGAGAGCAATGGAGGAAGCCTTAAGAAGAAAAGGTATTCCATATAAAATACATGGAGGTCAGTCTTTTTACCAACGTAAAGAAATTAAAGATTTATTAGCCTACTTTAGAATGTTGGTGAACCCGAATGATGAAGAGGCTTTAAAAAGAATTATCAACTACCCTACTCGGGGAATTGGTAAAACCACCATGGATAAAATTGCTATTACTGCCAATAACAATCAAAAAAGTATTTGGGATATTATTACTCACCTTAACCAATATAATGTTGGTATAAATGCAGGTGCTCAAAACAAAATTGGTGGATTTATTGAAATGATAAGAAGCTTTACCAATCAATTAAATAGTAAAAATGCTTTTGATTTAGGGAATGATATTGCTTCTACAACAGGGGTTTTAAAAGAATTATATTCAGACAGAACTCCTGAAGGAATTAGTAGATATGAAAATGTACAGGAGTTATTAAATGGTATAAAAGAATTTACGGAAACAGAAAATGAAGAAGATGGTGATGTAACTCCTAGAGGAATGGTTGAGTTTTTACAAGATGTTGCCTTATTGACTAATGTTGACAATGAAACTGAAGAAGATAGAGACAAAGTCACTTTAATGACAATTCACTCTGCTAAAGGACTGGAATTTCCTCACGTACACATTGTAGGTTTAGAAGAAAACCTCTTCCCATCACAAATGGCTTTATCATCCAGAACAGAGTTAGAGGAAGAAAGACGTTTATTTTATGTAGCAATTACTAGAGCTGAAAAAGCTGTTCATTTATCATATGCTACAAGCAGATATAAGTTTGGAACTTTAATGTTCTGCGAACCAAGTCGTTTTATAGAAGAAATTAGTGATGACTTTTTAGAATACACTTTTGACAATAACTCCGTTGCAAGAAAGAATTCAAACGCTAATTTTGATGAGACATTTTCTCCCCAAAACAATTACAACAGCAATAAGAGTTACAAAAAGAAAAGTTCGATGCCTCCAAAACGCAGCACACCAGCTCAAGTAGTTCAAACTTCTCCGAAAAATATGACAAGAGTAACTAAAAGCGCACCTGTAAAATCTGATAGTGCAGCTAGTTTAAAGTTGGAGGAAGGAATGATGGTTAATCATCAAAAATTTGGTAACGGTGTTATTGAAAAATTAGATAATGGAAAAGCAACCATAAATTTCCAAAACATTGGTAACAAGCAATTACTATTAAAATTTGCCAAACTCTCTATAATCAAATAAATAATTACTTTTGAAATTGTTAAAAAATCAAACCAAATCAATGGAAGCAATAAAAGAATTCGATTACAACACCAATAGACCAGATATGGTTATTCCTGAATACGGAAGAAATGTTCAAAAGATGGTTGAACATGCCATGCTAGAAGAAGACCGAACGGAAAGAAACAAAATTGCCCATGCTATTATTAGCGTAATGGGCCAATTACAACCCCACCTTAGAGATATTGCTGATTTTAAACACAAATTATGGGATCATCTTTTTGTTATTTCTGATTTTAAATTAGATGTAGATTCTCCTTACCCAATTCCTGAAAGAGATGTGTTGTTTGAAAAACCAACCAGAATGGATTACCCTAAAACGGAAAACAGGTATATGCATTATGGTAAATCTGTAAAAAACTTAATTGATGCAGCAATTGCTGTTGAAGATAAAGCAGAACAAAGTGCGCTTGTTGGTGTAATTTTAAATTTAATGAAGAAGAATTACATTATGTTTAATCAGGAATCTGTTGATGATAGCTTAATTATTTCTGACTTAAAAGAAATTGCTAAAGATAAGCTAGATGTGCCAGCAGATTTCCAAATGGTTTCTACTAATGAAGTATTAGCAATGACCAAAAAGAAACGAACAAATAACAACCAAAAGAACCACAAGAACAACAACCATAAACACAAACAAAACAACTACAAAAAAAAGAGATATTAATGGGTACATTTAAAATAAGAGGAGGAAACAAATTAAAAGGAGAATTAACTCCTCAAGGAGCAAAAAATGAAGCACTACAAGTTGTATGTGCTATTTTATTAACTTCAGAAAAAGTTACTTTAACCAACCTACCTTTTATTAGAGATGTAAATTTCTTAATAGATTTATTAGAAGCATTAGGAGTTACTGTTGAAAGAGAAGGTAATGGAACTGTTCACTTTCAGGCAGACAATGTAAACATTGACTACTTAAACTCTGATGATTTTAAAGTAAGAGCAGAATCTTTAAGGGGTTCTATTATGATTGTTGGACCTTTGTTAGCCCGTTTTAAAAAGGCTTACATGCCAAAACCTGGTGGAGATAAAATTGGAGCTCGTCCATTAGATACTCACTTTTTAGGATTTACTAAACTAGGCGCTACTTACACTTATGACCCAGGTACATGCTTTTATTCTTTAGAAGCAGATAACTTAGAAGGACAATATATTTTATTAGACGAACCTTCTGTAACTGGAACTGCAAACATTTTAATGACTGCAGTTTTAGCAAAAGGAAAAACAACAATTTATAATGCTGCTTGCGAGCCATACTTACAGCAACTTTGTTCAATGCTTAATAGCATGGGAGCAAAAATTAGTGGTGTAGGTTCAAACCTTTTAACAATTGAAGGTGTTGAAGAACTAGGTAGCTGCGAACATAGATTACTTCCAGATTTTATTGAAGTTGGTTCTTTTATTGGGCTAGCAGCAATGACAGGCTCAGAAATTACAATTAAAGATTGTAGAGTTGATATGCTAGGAAGAATTCCTGAAACTTTTAGAAGGTTGGGAATTAAATTAGAAATTAAAGGTGATGACATTCACATTCCATCTCAAAGCAATTATGAAATTAAACGAATGATTGATGGTTCGATACCAACAATTTACGATGCGGTTTGGCCTGGATTTACACCAGATTTATTAAGTATTGTTTTGGTAACTGCTATTCAGGCAAAAGGAACTGTATTAATTCACCAAAAAATGTTTGATAGCCGTTTATTCTTTATTGATAGGTTGAAAGATATGGGCGCTCAAATTATATTATGTGATCCACATAGAGCTACAGTTATTGGTATGAACCATGAACAAAACTTAAGAGGTACTACAATGTCATCACCTGATATTAGAGCTGGTGTGTCATTGCTAATTGCAGCATTATCTGCTGAAGGGGAAAGTACTATTCATAACATTGAACAAATAGATAGAGGTTATCAATATATTGATGATCGATTAAATGCAATTGGAGCTGATATCACCAGACTTTAAGGTTGGTATGTCATTTGCTGAACAAACTGCAAAACTTAAAAGGTATAATTTTACCTTCATAAAAACATAACTTATGAAAATTCAGAAAAAATTTAAATTTGCTATTATTATCGCAATACTAATTGTTGCTGCTGGTTACGCTTTTAAACCTGCTGGTGGATTTTCAGTTGGGACTAAAGCTCCAGATTTAGCTTACAACAATCCGGATGGAAAAGAAATGAAACTTTCATCATTAAAAGGACAACTAGTTCTTATTGATTTTTGGGCATCTTGGTGTGGACCCTGTAGAAGAGAAAATCCTACAGTAGTTAGAGCTTATGAGAAATTCAAAGATAAAAAATTTGTAAACGGTAACGGATTTACAGTTTTTAGTTATTCTTTAGACAACAATGCAACTAAATGGAAAGCAGCTATTGAAAAAGACCAACTAACATGGAAATATCATGTAAGCGATTTAAAAGGTTGGAGTTCTCAAGGTGCAAAAGTTTATGGCGTAAATTCAATTCCGATGAATTATTTAATTGATGGGAAAGGAAATATCCTTGCTAAAAACCTAAGAGGAGCAGCTCTTGAATCAGCTCTTGCAAAACACTTAAAGTAAATTAACACAACTTATAATTAAAGGCAGAAGAACTCATTCTTCTGCCTTTTTTTCGTTTAAAAACCATTGATTCAGAAAATAACTGTCATTATGACTTTAATTTACTGAATGGTAGTATTTTTGCCAACTCGTTTTTCGAGATTTAAAACAAAATAACATGAGTAAGGAAGAAAACATCAAAGCAGAAGAATTGGAAAACCAAGAAGAGCAACAAGTTGAAAACAACAACGAAGAGGCTCAAGAGGAAGTTATTGAGTTATCTAAAGAAGAGGAACTTGAAATTCAAGTAAAAGAAGCAACTGACAAGTATTTAAGGTTGTATTCTGAATTTGATAATTTTAGAAAAAGAACTCAAAAAGAAAAAATAGAATTATATAAAACTGCTGGTGAGGGAGTTATTTCTGCAATTCTGCCAATATTAGATGATTTGGAAAGAGCTGAAAAAGCAAATCAAGATACTGATGATGCCCAAAGTATTAAAGATGGAATTAAATTGATTCAGGACAAATTAGTGAACATTCTTAAAACAAAAGGATTAGAAGCTGTTGAGTCACCAATTGGAAAAGATTTTAATGTTGAATTTCACGAAGCAATAACTCAAATTCCTGCTCCTTCTGATAAAGAAAAAGGAAAAGTTTTAGACGTTGTAGAGAAAGGATATGAATTAAACGGAAAAGTAATCCGATTTAGTAAAGTAGTTATAGGTCAATAATATGAGTAAAAGAGATTATTACGAAGTATTAGGAGTTTCCAAAGGGGCTTCTGAAGCGGAAATCAAAAAAGCTTACCGAAAAAAAGCTGTACAATTTCATCCTGATAAGAATCCTGATGATGCTTCAGCTGAAGAGAAGTTTAAAGAAGCTGCAGAAGCTTACGAAGTATTAAGTAATGCTGAGAAGAAACAACGTTATGATCAATATGGTCATGCTGGTGTTGGCGGAGCTGCTGGAGGTGGTTTTGGTGGCGGAGGAATGAATATGGATGACATATTCTCTCAATTTGGTGACATTTTTGGCGGAGGCGGAGGTGGCTTCGGTGGGTTTGGAGGCGGAGGCGGAAGAAGACAACGTGTTCGTAAAGGAAGTAATCTTAGAGTTCGTGTAAAAATGTCTTTAGAAGATATAGCTAACGGAGTTGAAAAGAAAATTAAAGTTACTAAGCTGGTTAATGCTGAAGGTGTTACTACTAAAACTTGTTCTACTTGTAATGGTTCTGGACAAGTAACCAGAATTGCCAATACGATATTAGGTCAAATGCAAACTTCATCTCCATGTAATGCATGTGGTGGCGATGGAAAAATGATTGATCAAAAACCTGAAGGAGCAAATGCTGATGGTTTAATTAAGAAAGAAGAAGTAATTACTATTGATATTCCTGGTGGAGTTGAAGATGGTATGCAGCTTTCTGTTTCTGGAAAAGGAAATGCAGGACCTAAAGATGGTATTGCTGGAGATTTAATTGTATTAATTGAAGAACTTCCTCACGACACAATTAAACGTGACGGAACTAATCTATTATATGATTTATACCTCAACTTTGTTGATGCAGCTATGGGAACTTCAATTGAAATCCCAACCATATCAGGTAAAGTAAAAATCAAAATTGAAGCCGGAACACAAAGCGGAAAAGTTTTACGTTTAAAAGGAAAAGGAATCCCAAACATACAGGGTTATGGGAAAGGTGATTTCTTAATTTACGTAAACATCTGGACTCCTCAAGAACTATCCAAAGACGAGAAAAAAGTATTAGAAAAATTAAGAGATTCTGAAAACTTTAAACCTCAGCCTACAAGTTCAGACAAAGGTTTCTTTGATAGAATGAAAGACTACTTTAATTAAGTATCGAATAGATAATGGTAAATAAAAAAGCGAGATGAAAATTCATCTCGCTTTTTTATTTTAAATTCTTAAAAGATTATTTTTTCTTAGATTTCCTGCCTTTAAGACTAAAGGTTTTTGATCCAGCGGGCCAAGTCTTGTCTTTTGTTTTTCCTGCTGGCCAAGATTTAGTTGCAAACTCATCACAAGTACCATTTCCAAAATCTATTGTAGCTAAATACTCACCTGATTTTGAGTCATAATATTTAATAATTCCTTCAACTATGTAATTACAATCATTAGTTTTAATAAGTGGGGAAACGATAACTTTTTTATACTTTGATTTTTTATCACCTTTTTTTAGGTCATACTTCTTTCCTACTCCATTTTTAGTCACTAACACTTTTTTATCGCTATCTCCAAAATTAAAAACAGCTTCAATTTGATTATCAACTTTGTATTCTATTTTTCCTTTTGAATAATAATCATTTCCATTCGTCTCTAAAGGTTCAGAAATATTTCTTTCATAATTACTTTTTGAAAGGACTAATACTGCTTCCTCACTTGTTACCTCTTCTGAAAAAGCATCTTTAGGGTTAAGCGCATCTTTTTTACAAGAGCTTAAAGTAAATACGCCAACTACTATTAATAATACTAAATACTTTACTTGTGTTTTCATAATAAATACCTATTTAACTTGCTGACTATTAGATAAAAATAAAAAATATTTTTGGAAATAAAAAATTATACGCATTCAAAAACGATGAACTTATTTGCATTATCTTTATAGCGTGATTTATAAAAGTACATTAGACTGTGTTAACGACCTTGAAAAAAATGGTCATTTAGTCCGAATAAAAGAAGAGGTTGATCCAAATCTAGAAATGGCAGCCATTCAACTACGTGTTTTCGAGCAAAGCGGAAAAGCAGTACTATTTGAAAATATTAAAGGTTGTGAGTTTATGGCAGTTTCTAATCTGTATGGAACATTAGAACGAAGTGAATTTATTTTTAGAAACACATTTAAAAAAGTTCAACAGTTAATTGAACTAAAAAACGATCCTTTAAAAGCAATCAAGTCTCCTATTAAAAATTTCTCTTTAGGATTAATGGTCAAGAATGCTTTACCAAAAAAAGTATCTTCACTACCTTCTTACATGAAGGAAACTACAATTGATAAATTACCACTTATAAAATGCTGGCCAGATGATGGCGGAGCATTTGTTACACTTCCTCAAGTATATTCTGAAGACCCAACCAATAAAGGTGTGATGAATTCTAATTTAGGAATGTATCGTATTCAGCTAAATGGAAACGACTATAAAATTAATGAAGAAATTGGGGTACATTATCAAATTCACAGAGGAATTGGGGTGCATCAATCAAAAGCTAATGAACTTGGAAAACCGCTAAAAGTTTCGATTTTTGTTGGAGGACCACCAGCACATACTTTGGCCGCAGTAATGCCTTTGCCAGAAGGTTTATCTGAAATGACATTTGCTGGAGCTTTAGGTGCAAACAGATTTAAACATACTTATGTAGATGGTTATTGTATAGCAACTGAAGCTGATTTTGTAATTACTGGAGAAATTCATCCCAACGAAACGAAACCCGAAGGCCCTTTTGGAGATCATTTAGGTTATTATAGTTTAACTCATGCATTTCCGGTTTTAAAGGTTCATAAAGTTTATCATAGAGAAAATGCCATTTGGCCTTTTACGGTTGTGGGAAGACCTCCGCAAGAAGATACTCAGTTTGGCGCTTTGATTCATAAATTAGCAGGTAACGCCATTAAACATGAAATACCTGGCCTGCATGAAGTAAATGCAGTTGATGCAGCCGGAGTTCACCCACTATTGCTAGCTGTTGGCAGTGAACGGTACACTCCGTATCAAGAGGTTAAACAACCCCAAGAACTGTTAACCATTGCTAATCATATTTTAGGAAAAGGACAGTTAAGCTTAGCGAAATACTTATTTATCTCGAACAAAACTGACGCTCCAAATCTAAGTTGTAATGATATTGAGGCTCACCTTACTCATATTCTTGAACGTGTAGATTGGACAAGAGATATCCATTTTCAAACCAAAACAACTATAGATACTTTAGATTATAGTGGGTCAGGAATTAACCAAGGATCTAAAGTTGTGATTGCTGCTGTTGGAGATAAAAAAAGGGAATTATTAGGATCTAATCCTAATGAAAAATCAGGAACAGTTATACCTGGCGTAATTGCCATGGATGCTCAAGCTTTTACAACTTATGAGAATACTGAAAAAGAAATTGAAATACTAAGCTCATCTCTTTCTTCTGAGAATCTTGATGGAATAATGCTAATTGTTTTAACTGATGATGGTAATTTCCTTGAAGAGAATTTAAACAATTTTTTATGGACCACATTTACTCGAAGTAATCCTGCAAAAGATATTTATGGTGTTGATTCTTTTACAGAACATAAGCACTGGGGATGTAATGGTCCACTAATAATTGACGCACGTAGAAAACCGCATCATGCACCCGATTTAATTAAAGATATAGACGTTGAGAAAAGAGTTGATGTGATATTAGAGAATATCTAACCCCAATTTAAAGGACAAGACTTACAACAGCTCTTCCCTTT
>Ga0206123_10004166_pt1 | contig 11485 bp, 7 predicted proteins | sample Helgoland_Spring_2_FD_160086 | JGI IMG/M metagenome (GOLD analysis project Ga0206123, IMG submission 160086) | Pelagic subsurface seawater microbial communities from Kabeltonne, Helgoland, North Sea - Helgoland_Spring_Bloom_20160316_1 | ecosystem: Environmental > Aquatic > Marine > Epipelagic ... | reverse complement strand
TAGAGGATTATATATTCTACTTCTTCCTCCTAAATTTAACCCTAAAAAACCTACTGGTTGTTCTTCAGTTTTAGGGTTTGATCTTTGTAAACCTGTCTGAGTTAATAACCATGCTGGACCTCCTGGTCCATCATATGCCCATTTTCCTAATCTTAAAACATCTTGAGCTGATCTTTTAATAGAAGTTAATAAACCTCCTCTAATTAAACCATCTGTTGCACTGTCTACAAAATCTCCTACTTGGTCTAAAAATCCTGTGTCTCCTGGGTTAGGAACATCGGGTAATTGGTTGGCAGATAATCTACCACTGTATAAGTAAGGTTCATTACTAAAAGCTCCTCCTGGTCTGTCTGATGTTCTTCCTTTTCCAAACTCAAAAGATTTTTGTCTAAATACCCCTTCAAAAACAGGTGTGTAAGACTTTCCATAATTAAAACCCCCTGCTGTTGAGGGAGTATTATGGTTGGGATAAGCATTTACCCCAGCGGTTAAGTCTGTAAGAAGAGCTTTTAATGCCATTTTATGTTATATTAAGACGGTAAGTTATTTAAATACTCGCCATTTAATGGTAATCCACCATCCATATCTTGGTAAGGTGAGTTTTGTGAACCACCAGGTACTGATGATAATAATGAATCTTGTTGTAATGTTGAATCTTTTCCTAAATCAAATTGAGGACCTGGATTACCATCCAAATCTTGATAAGGTGAATTTTGTGAACCACCAGGTACTAATGCTAATGAACTTTCATGTACTTGAGATGCTATATCTGTTGGTCTTTGAAATTGAGGACCTTGTGCTCCATCTAAATCTTGGTAAGGTGAATTACTGTCGCCTCCTGGTACTACCTGTAAGCTGTCTATGTGTTTTTGAGATGCTGCTGCTGTAGGTAATTGTGATTGTGGTCCTTGTTGACCATCTAAATCTTGATAAGGTGAATTAGTTGGTGAGTTTTGATATGTTTCTCCTGTGTTTGTACTTGATACATTTTGTGTTAATAAATCTACCATATGATCTCCACTTGAAAATGGTGAATTACTTGTACCATTTAATGTATTAAAATTAGTGTCAGGAGCTGCGTTGGCTACTATGTCACCTTCGTTTCCTAAAGTTGGTACGTCTAATTTTGATTTTAAGTCTTTTAATCCCATAATTGTTTTGTTTTGTTATAAATATAATCTATTCAAATCTTGTTTTAAAGTTTTCGTTTCTTGATTGATATTGTGCATCATTTAATCCGTAAGGCGATGCTACTACTACTCCTGGTGCTTTTACTGCACTTAAAACAGCATCTGTAAATCCTGACATATCCATTCCTGAATTTGATGAAACTTCTCCTCCTGCTTGTGCTTTTCCTCCTGATATTCCTCCTCCTTTATTCATAGCATATAAGTTACCTACTCCTACATTTTGAACTCCTTGTCGGCTCATTATAAATTCACCTTGTTCTGCTTCTATAATAGTACCACCTTGTGAATGTCTGTTTCCTCCTATCATACCTCCCTTTTCTGCTTTTCTATTTGATAAACCATACACTAAACCTGCCATACCAGCAACTGCTGCTATTGCTAAGGGGATACCTAAACCTAAAGGTACTCCAGAAAATGTTCTAAATATTCCTCCTGCTGCTTTTGCTACTCCCCCTCCTATTCCTTTTTTATCTAAAAGATTTTCTAAACGTGCAGCTGAAACATTTCTTAATTTATATGCATATCTAATTCCTTCTAATGTGTTTTTAGCAACCATAATTCCTTTTGAAATTAACATTGTTCCTTTTATAGCTACATAAATACCTGCTATCGTTCCTAATAAAGCTTCCATAACTGTCATTTTTTCTGTATTTTCTGAAAACAGACTTGATATTTTAGTTAATCCTGACATCATAATATTTATAGGTTCTAATGCTAAAGTTAATAGATTTAAGAACTGTCCTACAGGTCCACCAACTAAATCAACAAATACTCCTTTTAATTTCATTACTGCGTCGGCCATTTGTTCTTCAACATTTCGGGCTTCCATTCTTTGTGCTAAATCTGTTTTTCCTTCAGCTATTAATTGTTCTTTTGTTTTACCCATCATTTCTTCTTTCATCAACATGTCAGACATTTCATTAGATGACATTCCGAATGATTTTGCTAATGCATTTTGTTGTAAAACATTCATTTTACTAAATTCTGTAAAATTACCTGCTTCTTTAGAAATTTCTTTTGCTAAACCTTCATAATCACCTGTTAGTGCTAATAATCTAGCTTTTTCAAGATTTAATTCTTTTCCAGTAAGTAATTCTGCTTCTAGTTCGGATTCAATGGATGATTGGAAATTAAGCATTGAATTTCCTGCTGCCGCTACTTGTTCTAATTCCATCCCAAGAGCAGCTGCTGTTGCTACTGCTTTTGTTATTTCTTCAAGACTACCTCCCATTTGGGCTCTAATTTGTCCTGTAACATTACCAGCTTTTTCTAATGTTTCTTTAAAGGGAATAGCTACACCTGTTGCTGCTCTTATTGAACTTACTATACCTAATGAGCCTTTATATTGTTCATCTATAGATTTACCTACTACTATAGAGGATTGTGCAAAATTTGCTGTTGCCTTGTCAGATAATCCTACTTTTTCAGATAAAACAGTAGCATCTTCCGTCATTTGTGTTGAGAAACTAGCTGCTATTCCTAATTGGCCTTGTAACATAGAGAATGTTTTTAACATTCTTTCTGCATTTATAGCCATATCACCTGAGGAAGCAGCTGCTATAGACATTTCGTTTCTTAGCCCTGTTGCTTCTTTACGAGACACACCCATTCCTTTTTGGAGGTCGGTAAGTTGTTTATCGAAAGTAAGACCGGCTTTAAGTAAAGCTATAGCTATTGTTAACGGGTCTAGTGCTCCTTTTATAATATCTTTGGTGGCAGATTTTAAACCAACCATCATCGTTTGCATTGAACTTGCTCCACCAGCTGCTGCCTTGTTCATTTTTGTTAAGGCTTCTTTAGAATCTATAAATTGACCTACTATAGGGATTTTACCTATACCCTCCAGTAGTTTACCTGAGAGCCCTACGGTGTCTTTTATTTTTTTAGATTTATCTAATTGTATATTGAGCTCTTTATTATTCTTGATATTGTTTCCTAATTGTTCTTGACCTAAATTTAAGGCTATGGCCATTTCACTTGAAATGTCCCTATGATATTTAAAAAGAACATCTTGAATTTTTGCTTGAGTATTAGCTCCTTTTATTTCTTCTTTTTGAGCGTCTGTTAGGTTAGTAGCAGCTACAGCCGCTTTATCTAATTGTAATGATAGTTCTCTTTTTAAACCTAATTGAGACCTATCATTTTTTTCAATTTCTTTTTGAATATCTTTTACTCCTATGGTTCCTTCTAATAATTTTTCAGCATTATCTATTAAATCTTGAGATACACTTGCCGTATCTTTAAAAGCTTTTCGAAAAGCAGCTGCTTCTATAGAACCCATCCCCATAGCTGTTGCTATTTCTTTTGCTTCTTGAGCTATATCTCTTGAGGCAAATAAAGCGTCTTTTAATTCTTGTTTAAGCTCTTTTGCTTTATCTGCTCCCCCACCAATATTTTCGTCTAGTTCTCCCATGTTATAAGATTATTCGTGTATAAATATAAAAAAAGGAAAAGTGCTTACGCACCTTTCCTATTTATTAAAGTAAAATTGAGAACTTGGATCTACATTGGGTCTGGATATTTCACCATCTCCTATATTAGAACGCCCTTTGGCTTTTTCTAGTTCCTCATTTTGTTTTTTATTGAATTCGTTGATTTTATCAATGTGAAATCTTCTCATCCAAATGGGCATGTTATATACTTCCGAGTGTATGAATCCACCGCCATGGTACACTAAATCGTGAATTTCGGTAAATATTAAATGCCTATAATTCGACGTCAGGCCAAAAAAAGTTAGCGTTGATAGGTACTGTTATCTCCTCATGGATATACCCATCCTCAAATTCAACTTCAAAATCTAAATTGATGTCTGGTTGAATGTTATTAATGTATGCTCTTAATGCTCTAGCGTCTCTAGCTAACAATTGTATGTCTACAAATTGTCTGATTGTCTTTTTTTCATAATCACTATCTACTGATAAAATTAAATGTTTCATTCTAGTAGACAATTCAGGAGATGCGTTTTTGTTGATTTTTTTAAGACCTTTTAATTCAGCTTCAATTTTCTTTTCATCTGCTTGTGTTAAAAGTTTAAAAGTAATTGTTTTCTTTGAAGTAGGCAAAATAAATTCAAATTCATTTTTACCTTCTTTCATTAAACTTTCATCTATTACTTTGTCTTCAGCCTTTGTTAAATCAACTGTTACCGTTTCTATTTCATTGGTTTTAGGGTGTGTTGTTTTAAAAGAATATTCTGCTCCATAACCTAAGATTCTAGATGCAACTAATACTGCATTTTTATCTCCAATTAATAAATCACTGTAGTCAATTGGTGATAATATCAAAGATTGTAGTAATTTATCAATTACTGTTCCATTTGATATGTAATTTTGGTTTGTAAGGATATCTTCCTCACGTGCTGTCATATATTTCATTTCTATGACTCCACTTCTTAGTGGGGATCCTTCAGGATAAAGTAAACCTTTTGAGGGTAATGTTACTTCTTCGGAAGGAAACTGGTGTTTTTTTTCTGTTTGTTCCATAACGTTATTTTAATTAAAACTAGTTCAGATATACATATATGTAGAATAAAAAAAGCGCCAAAAATAGGCGCTTTTCTTTATATAAATGTTTATTACTATTAGTAATTTAAGATGGCGTAATCCATTCTAATAGTGATTGAAATATTCATTGGTGTGTCTGAAGTCCAATCAGCATCTCCAAAGTTAGCTGCTTTTACATAAGCACCCTTACAAATCCATTCTTCAACTACATCACCTACAGGGCCTAATGCATTAAATCTAATGTCTTTTTTATAGAAATCAGAATAACCATCTCTACCTGTAACTGACTCGTGTGACAAACGAACCCATTCCATTACTGCTTGAGCACCTGATGGTGTTACTGGGTCATATAAATCAGCTGTAATGTCTTGCCAATCTGCTTTACCTTTGATTTTTCTTTTCACGTTAATGTGATCAAGAGTTACATCATTGAATGATACATTTGGTCTTCCTACTTTTTTAACTAGGAATGCTGGAATTCCATCGATGTACATTACAAACCTATTCTGTAGTTTAGGTTCGAATGCTGTGAACATCATTTCGTTTGTGTTTAATATTGCCATCTTTTTATTTGGTTTTTATTGTTCCGTTATAAATATAAATCTTTTCTTTTTTTTAGTAACCTCCGCCACCACCATTACCAAATGTAGCTCCTGTTGGAAGAATATTAAAGTCAAGAATTATGTATTCAGCTGTTTTAGTTGGTTGTAAATAAATACCACCTACTAATTGGTTTCTGTCAATTTCTGTTGGTGTGTTGTTACCTTCATCCATTTGTACTCTAAACGCGTATAATCCTTGTCTTTGTTGTACTGATTCTAAATATGGGTTAACAATATTTAAGAATCTATTTCTAGTTTGAATTGTGTTTTGTTCAAATACTAAATATCTTGAAGAACTTGCAATGAATTTCTTAACTGCAATTAATAATCTTCTAACATTAATTCTGTCAAGAGCTGTTGGTCTTGTTTGAAGTGTTTTCTGACCCCATATACAAACTCCTGTTCTAGGGAATGTAGCTATTGGGTTTACTTTTCCTTCGTATAAGCTATCTCTTTCTGATTGATTTAATCTTATTTTAGCTTCTAACACAGATCCTAATACTCCTCTATTTAAACCTGCGGGTGCGAACCATTCAGCAGCAATGTTATCTGATGCAGCAATTGCACCAGGCACTATAACTGATGGTGGAACAAATACTGGCTTGTTAATCGAAGTGTCTAGCACTTTTACCCATGGGTAATATACCGCTGCGTAATTACTGTCTAAACTTGCTGCTTCACTTACTGCTTTTGAAACTTTAGAATTAAGTTGAGTTAAATCCATTACATAGAAAGTATCTCCTCTATCTTCTACCATTGTAGTAGCAGCATCTGTTACTGAAGCGTGAAGTTCTTTTATTACACCTGGTAATACTAACATATTCATGTCGTATTCGTCTTGATTTGAAAGAATATCAATTGCTTTTTTATATGCTTTATAACCTGTAGCACTTGTTGAACTTAAATCCATACCTTGCATATTAACATTTTTAATATGCTCTCCTGTTTTAAATACTTGAGATGTTTTATATCCATCATATCCTCCTTGGAAAGGTACTGAAAATTGGAGTTGTTGTGATGTTGGTCCACTTGCTCCTGTATTATCAATAGATGCACTTAAAGCTCCCGTCCATAATCCTGATTCTGCATGTCCTGAATAATCTTCAACATTAAAGTCACCTGATACATTATTTTCTGAATCTGTATAAGGTATTGGTTTACAGAAATTTAAGTTATCTGCTTCTATATCTGTAAAATTAAATCCTAAAAATGCTTTTGAGTTGTAAGATGTTCCAATTGTTTGTGTTGATTTATAAGAGGCAGATGGGAAAGTTACTGTTGGTGTGAATGCTGCTGCATTTACTGGATTTTTAACTGCTTTAAATCCTTTAGGAGATAATTTTGGTGAAAATGATTTTCCTTTTACTCCTTCTGCTACTTCTACTCTACAAAAAGCTGATTGGTTTGGATAATCTCCTTCTGTAATTACTTTATCAAATGTAGTACTATATACTGCTCTTCTATCTCCAATTACTCTTGCTACATAATTAACACTGTCTGGGTCTAAATTACAATTATTAAATTGTTCTAATATTGTTGGTCTACTATCTTTATCACCAAATTTTCTAATTAATACATTAAATGTACTATATTGTTCTTCTCCATCTATATCTGCTGGTTCTTTTAGTCCTGTTATAGATATTTTATATTGTGTATTACATTCAGCTCCATCATTTAAACAATGGAATCTAAATAAAGATTTTGCTGTACCATTTTGGTACCCTGAAGTAATATAAGGTGTTCTTGCATTATCATATCCTTCTAAGTAAGAACTTGTGTACGACATAGCTATTGATTGAGAAACTAATATTAATTCTCTGTCTGCATGTACTCCAGGATACCCTGCAGCATCTGTTCCTGCTGTAGACGTTACTGCTGAAGCTGTAGTTGATGCAAATGTTGTTGAAATGTTTGCAATATTACCTGTTTCATCTGCTGTAACTGTTACCACATTATCTGTTGCTGTTGCTCCAAATCCTGTTATACCATCAATTGCTGTTGCTGTGGCAGTTGCTAAAGCACTTGCCGTTATAAATCCATTGGCATCTACAGTTAATGCTGCTGTTTCTGTTAATGAACCAGATAAATCTGTATTAGCTGCTGCCGCATTAGTATTAAATGCTACTGTATGTGAAGCACCGTCAGATGTTTCTAAATAAAACGAACCTGAAGCTCCTAAAGCTGGATTTTGTAAACTAGATGTAGGTATTGTAGCTGTAGGTGAACTTAATAATGTAATTGTATATACTTCTTGGGTTGTTGCAGCTGCTGTATTAGTGGATAATGTTTTAAAGTTTGTGTAAATATGTGTTGAAGCTTCATAAGTATCAGCTGCTATTTTACTATTATTAGGACTAGTTCCTATTACTTTTGTTATATAATCAGAATTTGATGGTTTTAATGAAGCAGAAAATTGTTTTGCTGAACTAAATCCAGATCCATTAAAATCTAAAGCAAAACTATCTGCTATTCCATTAGTAGTAGCAAAAGCTGCTGTTGAAGTATCTAAACCTACATCTGCTGTATTTTGTGAAGGGAAAAAGGTTGTTAATAATACATTACCATTTGCTCCACTTACTGCTAATCCAACTACACCTGTAGGAGTTGATGCTGTTGGGTCTAATTTTTGACCACCACCACCTAAAACTCTAACTACAGTAACTGTTCCTGCGTTTTTTAGATATTCTCTTACTGTTTGTGGTACGTAAGTTGTTGGAGATAAACCTCCGAATTTTGATTCAAATTCACTAAATCCTCTTCGGATTACTGTTGGTACGAATGCTGGGCCTTTTCCTGTTGGTCCAACAACTGCTGCTCCTATAGCTCCAATTCCTTGTGGTAAAAATGAAAGGTCGTTTTCTCTAGTAAATACACCTGGTGATACAATATTTTCTGCCATTTTGTTATATTTTAATTTGTTCTGATTAGATTACAATGTTATCTGGATATAAATATAAAATAAATCTATAAACCGAAACTAGTTTAGGCGATTATTTTTTATAACCGCCAATAACTATCTAACTAAAATTAAAACCTAATCTGCTGGTTGAAATTCGTTAGTTTCTAAATCAAAAGTTCCTTTTCCATATTTCTCTGTTAGAGATTCTGCTAGGTTTTTTTCTTTGATTTTTAACTGAGCTAGAGTTTGTCTTAATTGGTTTTCTGAGGATGTTAAAGATTCTCTGTTAATTGCGATTTGGCCAAATCTAATGATAATTTGATCCATTTCTGCTTGGATTTCTTTTAAAGATGTTACTTCTTCTGTTGTGAATTTTTTATTGTCTGACATAACTTTAATTAATTAATGTTTATATTCGAATATACATATATGCGGGTTAGAAAGACCCACCATTTAGTTTACCTGTTATTGAGTTAGCTGTTATTGCCCCACTTGAACTTATATCTCCTGAGGATGTAAATGAACCACTTAAATAAGAGCCATTTATATCTACATAAAATCTGGCATTATTTGGATGACGACCTGTTTGTCCTGATGTTGAATCTGTTGCTCCTGCTTCTGGTTGTTCTAAATAAAATCCAATACGTCTATTAACATCGTTTGCATTACCATCCGTATCGATAGCAGCAAAGTATGTCTCGTACCAAAGCATACCCATACCGTATTGGTTATCAACATCGGTGTACCAGTTTGCAAATTTTACTTTTGAAGTATCTTCATTGTAAGCGAAGAATTGAAATCCTGCTCCATTACCTTGGAGTTTATCATTTACTAATAAATGGTCTATAGAACCTGATAGTGAAGTAATAGCACCACTTGAACTTATATCTCCTGAGGCTGTTATAGGAACACCAAATGTAAGTGTTTCATCATTTGCATTCATGTTAATAGCTACATTATTGTCACTATTTACTATAAAATCAACAGTAGGCCCACTGTCTGGGTTTACCTTAAAATGTGTGGATGCAAATTGTGCTACATTAATGTTGTTTGCATTTATTCTCCAATAATCGTCATTTACTACTTGAATGTAAGTATTACTTTCATTAGCATTTTTAATTTTACGATTATTAGCTAATGTTATGTCTCCACTTAAAGTTGCATTTACAGCATTTAAATTACTAGTTATATCTAATGAACCTGTTATTTCATGGTTATTACCAGCATCTATTAAGAATTTTTGTTCTGCTGCTCCTGTTTTACCAGCAACACTAAAAATTAAATCTGCTTGAACACCTGAAGCATCTACATCACTTACTACTGCTTTTAATACTGCAGTTTCACCTGTTGATCTAGGATCTAGAGTTGTTAATGATCCTGATTCTGCTATCCACCTAATAGCTCCTAATGTGTCTCCTGTTTGTGCGGATGCTATAAAACCATTTGCTTCTATTTTTTCTAAAATTGCATTTTGGTCTACTGCTTTAAGGGCATTAAAAAAGGTTGTTGCTCCAGAATCGTCTTCAACTGTTATTCCTACGGTTGCTAAAGAAGCTTGAGTTACAGATGCACCTCTTGAGTATTTTAAAATAAATTCACTACCTGTAGCTGCTGATGCTGCATCCTTATTAAAACTTTCAATATTACCTTCATTATTAATTCTTAATCCTTTTCTAGATCCTGGTGTTTGAAATTGTACTTCACTAACAATAGCATCAAATTCTGATTGGGGGTCATCTGTGTTAAAACCAATTTTACCACTTTGTGAAATGTAAACAGAATTAGTGTAACCACTACTACCGGAAACTTCAAATGTTAAATTAAATGAACCAGATGTTGCTTTTATTCTTGCTCTTTCTTTATTGTCTCCATAATCAGCATGGTTTGGATCAGTTTGAGTAGTCTCATAAAATTTAATTTCAGAGTCTCTTATTCTAATGGGTCTACCCGTTGTTGGTTTAGTTACTATTTCCACTCCTTGAATAGAACCTGATATATCAACGTCTGCTTTAGGATCTTTTGTACCAAATCCTATTTTACCTGAAGATGAAAAATACATTAAAGTAGGATCAGTTTTTCCTGAAGCTATAAAACCAGGAGACCCAGTACCTTGTCTAAAAGATATATTAGATGTATCTGTAGTTTCATTAGTAGGTCCTATAAGTAAAGATGCTGATTCGGGACTTATTACAAAAGCTTCCGCAAAATTAAAACCTCCTGATCCTGAAGTAGAATAAGTTGCTTCTATATTAGATCCTAAAGGTATTGCTCCTGAACCTGTATATACTGTGGGGGTTACTGTTATTTCTCCTCTTATATTTGTGTAATTTATTGTTGTAGTATGTAACGTAGATGTGTTTGACTTACTTGCTGATATTAAACCTGTTTTATGAGGACGAGAAGAAGTTATTGCATCATGTATAAGTCCCCCTAAAGCTATACCACTTAAACCCGATGTATATTTAACATTTACAAATTCTATGTTGTCTGTAGAAGATCCTGTAAAATACAAACTTGAGCTTTCGGGAAAAACAAAATTTGGATTGTTTTTATTATTAGAAGAAGTATATTTAGTTTGAATATGAGATTGTGAAAAAAATCTAATTACTAAATCAGAATTTGAATTACTACCACTAATAAGAGTAAATCTAATGTATGGATTTAAAGTTGTATTATTTATAATATTTGAAGGAAGACTACTACTTACATTTAAATTTAATGATGCTGGGGTTGCATTATTAGATGATGTTACATTAAATAAAGAAGCTGAAGGGATAAAACTAAGAGTTCCCCCTGGTGTAGCTAATACTTGATTTTGTAATGTAAAATTATATTGTGGCATTTTTTATCTATTTGTCTTTTAAAGTGAATTAATAGCTCCGTTTCCTACTGAAATTGGGCCAGTGGTATATATTTCTTCTGTACCATCACCACTATTGTAAATATAATTATTATTAACTGGGTCTGTTTTTGTAAGTCCTCTAAAGTCTGACATTTTAATATTTATAGTTCTATACGCATTGTTTCCTTCTATTACTGCGTTTAACGAAGTACCACTTATGTATCCTGAATTTGCAGTATTAGATATTCCAGGAGCAGTTCCTGAACTTATCCCTTTACCAAATTGAACAGAATCATTATAATGTTTTAGTCCTTGATTTAAATTATTATAAGCACCATATCCGTCTAAACGCCCATAATTATTATTTGTGCTTGCGGGGTTACTAATGTCTATACCGTGTCCTGATACTAAATTAAAATAATTTCGATGATCATTACCAAAAAGTGTAA
>Ga0206123_10004162_pt1 | contig 11488 bp, 15 predicted proteins | sample Helgoland_Spring_2_FD_160086 | JGI IMG/M metagenome (GOLD analysis project Ga0206123, IMG submission 160086) | Pelagic subsurface seawater microbial communities from Kabeltonne, Helgoland, North Sea - Helgoland_Spring_Bloom_20160316_1 | ecosystem: Environmental > Aquatic > Marine > Epipelagic ... | reverse complement strand
CTCGAGACACCATTTTACGTCGTAATGAATCTACTATCTATTATTTCGGTATTGATAATAAAGGGGCTGAACCCCGTGCTCGAAGAGCAGCCGTGGAACTAAATGATAAAATTGAGGAACACTATGGTTGTCTGCCATCTCCAAAACCGGCTCACTTTTTCCCCTTAGATCCTTCCGATCCTGAGGCGGCGAAGAAAATGGCTGCACTCATGCTTGAACTCGCTGGCAGTGATACTCCAAAAAATAGTTGTGGATGATTAACTATAAGTAGTTGGAACGCTGAGGATTATCCATGGCTGACAAGGTTATCAACCTACCCGATCGTGTAGTTTTAGGGAATGATATTCATTTCCCTGCTTATGGAAGCGATTCTATTATTTCGCAAGTGATGTTCGTCACAGGTAAGCGTGGATCGGGAAAATCATGGACTGCCGCAGTTATCATGGAAGAGTATGAAAGACTGGGTCTTCAATTCGTTTGTTTCGATGCTTTAGATGCTCACGGTTATTTAGGAGAACAACTATCCAATGTCGTCGCTCTTAGACCCGGCCCTGCTGAAACCATCAATATGAAGGAATTAGTAGAAACCATTCGAGGCACTCCCAAGTCTGTCGTTATTAGTATGGCAGGTATGCCGTTGGCTAAGCAACAAGAAATGATTACTGAATACTGTGAGGCCTTACTCGAAGGCACACTGGGGAAAGGTATAATGACTGTCTTTGAAGAGTGTCAGGACTTTATTCCGCAAATGGGTAAACCTAACTCTGCTGATGCTATTATTCGCTTGTGTAAGTTGGGTCGTGCTTTAGGCTACGGCGCAACCCTAATTTCCCAACGACCTGCGGGAGTGGGCAAGGAGGCTCTTAGCCAAGCCTCGATTTACCTTGTTCACAACGTTATCAACGCCCGAGATCTTAAAGCCCTTGATGATCAACTCTCTTTTGGAACTGATAAGAAAACTATTAAACGCATGTTAGATGGTATCGCTAAGGCCAAAAAAGGAGAAGTTATTGTTTACGCTCCTGAGTTTTATCGAGATCGTGGTTATGTCGTCGTTGGAAAGATCCGTGGGGATCGACGCACGGAACACAAAGGACACAACATCGATATCAAAGATGCTCGATCAGGATTTAAGGAATCTGATACTGGTCCTGCTATCTCTTCTTTGGACCGTCCCATTGAAATCAATAAAATGCCCGCAGGAGTTTCCACTATTTCAAGCCCCGTCGCAGGAATGGGCTCTCCTTTCCCCAAGGCTTCAACCGTGCCCCCGATGACACGATCCTTATCATGGGAGTCCGAACCTGAAGAACCTGAAATTGAATATGATTTGGAAGCCGAAGTAGAAGTCGAAGAAAAAACTTCCTCTGGCCCCGTAGTGGCTATGTTTGTTGGCGGCACTATTTTGACAGGAACTTTAGGATTCTTGGTTTATCGTGGATTATCACAAAACTAAACATACAAATAGATGGTATCATTAAGCATGATTCATGTATGAAACTGGATCGGCTTATTTAGATATCCGTTCGCTTAGTTGCCCGACTGATGATTTAACTCTGACGGATGAAGATTTTTTTCACCGTTATCAAGTTAGTAAAACTGATATGCTGTCAAATTGTGAACTGTATTTCTTTGTTCGAAAGACTACCCGAAAAGACGGACAACTTCGAGGAATGTTTGTGAGCAGTAATGAAGGGGTTGCTAAAGCCCGAACTTATGATAATCTTTGGGGTCCTGTTCCTTGGACGGTCACTACCAGTCCCAAAAGGTGGATTCGAACCAACCCCTATAATCATCCAGTTGATCGTGCCCAGATCGTCAATAACCAACAATTGGTTTTCCCAGACGCCAAGGGAAATCCTTATTCTGCTAATATCCGTTGGCAAACTACGGGAGAATACATGGTTCCCAAAGGAAGGTTTTTTGATTACGACTGTGAGTTTATTACCACTGCCCCGGCGTTTAGAAATGCTAATATGAAGTTTGCAGGAAAATCAAAAATCAAAACAGGGGCTGGATTTTTAGTCAAGGCCTCTGAAGCCTATTACGAACCAAAAGAGTATGATAATCATCGGTATAGTAATCTTGATACTCTACAAGGAAAGCCTCAAGATTTTTATGTTCCTATTCAATATGCTCGTCCTAAGGCCATCCCACCCACAACCAAAGCCACAGGAATAACTCTTAATTACCCGATCCATGGGTTTTTACTAACTTTAGAAATGGATATTGAATTGCCTAAACAATATGTTCCTCCCAACACACCTAACCCTTACTTGGAAATGATGCGTGATAAATACTATCCTGATTTTAATAAGTAAAACTATAAATAGTCGGGACGAGATATTACTTACTATGTTGCTCAACGACAATCCTGTAATGCAAGATCGAAATACTTCCGTGGGACTATTCCCTTGGGAAAATGAATCGGGTGCGGTAGATGCTTTTGACCTCACTAACTCACAAGTTATGACGGACTCAACCCTTTCTATGGTTGATGAAATGGATACTCGAACCGAAGCCAATGTTGAAAATGAAAACTCTACTCCTGAAGGTGCTGATGAAGGCCAGACAGGAGATCAAGGCGGCGATGCTGATGGATCTAACTTTGGACAAGACCAAGGCTCACAAGATGTAGAAGTTAAGTCTGCAGAAGGATTGAGCACAGGTGCAAAGTTCGGAATTGGTGTTACTCTTGGCGTTTTAGGACTCTTCGGAATGATGTTTGTGTTGGACACTAACTGAGCAAAACTATAAGTAGTCGAAAGGGAAAGGTATTATCATGGCAAACATTATCGGAAAGTCAACGGTCTTACCAGATACCCCTTATTCACCTAAGATGGCAAGTCTACCACAAGTTTCTCTAACTCGTGATACCTTGGCGGCTCACAATGCTATGGGACAATCCCTAACTCAAGCCACACCACGCCCAGCACCTACTATGGTTAATACTCCTAAGTTCAATGTTCCACAAGGACCGGGACTCAGCCTCAACGAAATGTTGATGGGTGGCGGATTCGGTCAAGGTATCGTTGCTAACTCACCACGCCCTGCTGCAAACTTTATGCCAAGCACACCTTCTTTAGATGTTTCGGCTTTGGCTGCTTCCCGTGCTGCTGATTTTACTCTCGATGCTTACGCTATGATGGGACAACGTTTAACTCCTGAAGGACAATACCTTCGCCCTTCTCACATGAGTGAGATTTACGGTGATTTCGATCACACTCCTGATGTTTCCCACCTTAACCGTGTGAAGCCAGAACAAATGATGCCTTCTTTTGATGCTCACCAACCTACTGAAAACCTTGGTGGTAGCCCAGCCTTTGAAGTCGATCGTGCTTCAATCCGCCCTACTAACCCTCGTCTACTAAGTAGTGGTGCTCCACAAGTAAACATCAAGCAGGCTGAACAGCGTATCCCGATCCGTGAACGCCCAGTTATCCCTGCTTCTACTCAGCCCCGTATGAACAACTCATGGGCTAAGAATCTAACTCCTGCCAAGAAGATCCGTATGGAGGCTGAATACCGTGCCCCACCAGTCCGTAACTCGGACATGGGAGGTCTCAGCACATCATTCGGAACCAGTGGCGGTAGAATGTTTGGGGCCGATGCCCACCTAAGGAGTGCTTTTTGATGACTATATTTGGACGAATGGATTCTTTCGCAGGCGACTCTGTGAAACTACTTGCTGATTTAACTGCTTTGGGTATCGTTGCTTTTAGCATCCGCCCAATCTTTAACACTCTTAAAAACCAACAGTGGGATACTCTTCCTATTGTCGGAGTTCCTTTCCTACTTGGAACCTTTGTGCTCGCTGCCCGCAGTGGACACATGGAAACCAATTACGTCGATGTTTCTGATGCCATCGACATCGTAAGAGATGACTTTAGTGATCTTTACGAGGATGTAGTCGGACCCTCAAACCCGGAGATGATTTAAAATGATGAATAAACTATGTGACTGGACCCAAACTGATACTGGATCGCTGATCTGCTCAATAACTGCTACTGTGGGTGGACTTCATCTACTTTTGACCGCCCCACAACCTGTGCTTTCTTTCCTACCTAAGTTCTCAACAACTTTTATGGGTCGTGAAGTCGGTGCACAACAATTGGTTGGAGCCGTTCTAACTGTTTGCGGTATTTGCGCCTTCGGTGCCTGCTGTATGCCTAAGAAAGAAACACTAATCGTGGTGGGTGAATAATTATGTTGAGTAAAATTGTTTCCTTTGCTTCTTCACCTACTGTTGTTGCTACTACTTTGGTGGTAGTCGGTGGATCTGTGTTTATGAACTTTGATATTCTAAGCAAGTCTTTCTTCACCCTACCATACCTTGGCGATGTTTCTATTATCCGTGTTCTCGGTGCTTGCGGTGTTGTCGCTGGTGCTGCTATGTTCATGGGACGTGGCGACATGGTCGGATCAAGGCAATTCGTTGCTGCTGCTGAATCCATGATTGAGGGCGGTTACGCTCACGGTCACCTGTGAGAAAGTATAAATAGTCGGACTGACAACAATAGTCTATGACCTCTATCTCTCGTCGAACTGAAGCAGAAGCCCGTCGTATTTGCGATCGTGGTATGGCTGCTTATATCTCTGATCGACATTCGGTTTATCTTAACAGATCTTTAGCCTATGGAGTTGTTGGTGGCATTATCCCCGCCTCGGCTCTTTTAATTACTTCTGCTTTTATGCCTATTAACCGTCTTTGGATCGGTCTCCCGCTTGGCTTAGGATTAGTTTCTGGATTTGGTTATGGTGTTCTGTCATCTTCATCGAAAGATCCTGAATCTGAGATGGAGTTCGAAATTGTTTGCGATGCTTTAACTCCTGAAGAAGAAGAAGGAGAATCTGACGGTGCTACTGATCAACCCGATGTCGAATAAGCATAAATATATATAGTCGAACAACCTATTTATCTTTACACACAGGTGATTTATTATGACTAAGAGTTCACGAAGCCTCCAAGGTGCCAAAAAATCGACTAAGAAAGCAGGTATGCTGACCGTTGTTCAGCGATATGTTTCAAAATATGGAATTAACGAAGGCGTCAAGCGTTACAAGCAAGATGGCTGGAAGCAGAAGAAGGCTTCCAAGAAAGTCCGTGCTCAAGTTTCCAACACCGCTTCAGGACCTCGACGCATTTCAGAAGGTCGCACAGGTGGTCATGGCCGTTCCCAACTTTACAAAGATGGTGACCGTGTAGGTTCTTGGACTAAATCAGGTGGACAAACCAAGTCAAACGCTTCTCGTGGACTATCATGGTTCACAGACCGTGGATACGGTGGTCCAGATAAGCCAATCCCAGACACACCCCTCGCTCGCAAGTTGGGAATCGCTGGTCGAGATGACATCGCTGTTCGTGGACGCACATTCGTTGAAGATCAAGACTGGGAAGCCAAAGCAAAAGGATTCCTTGGAATGGATGCTGAAGGTTACGACCTCTAAGGGGGTCTAAACCTGACTAACTATCTCGGAATTGCTACTGTTGCTGTTATCGGCATAGCCGTCGGATCTTATCTGACTCGTGATAGTATGTCGGCTGAGGTTATTAAAGTTCCACAAGATGCTTTAGTTACTTCGATCCCATTCCGTGAAGTTGCCGTTGACAATATGACGCTTCGTCAAAATGTTAATGTAGAACTTAACCACCTTTATGGCGGCGTTCCCAATCCAACCCCTATTAATCTCATTAAAATGATTACGGGGGATACTCTGTGAGCCTTTGGGAAAAAGTGACTTCATTCTTTTCACCAAAAGATTGTGATTGTGAGTCTAAAAACTCCGAGCAGAATGAAGATATGTCAGGTCACAAAGAATCAGTCGATTATCTTAATCCTACGGTAGTTCACGGTGCTCAAGACATCATGGGTGCTGAAACTGCTGTTAATCATATTAACCCGGTTGAAGTTCATGGTGCTCAAGATGTTTATGGATCGGAAGGGCAATCACACGGTCGTGTTTTTGGATCTCGAATAGGGAATTACAATTATAATACTCCTGTTGGATCACCTGCCTTATTCATTCCACCCAATCCAAATCAATATCAAACTACTTCTGGTCTTTACCATGATACCTATATGATGGATTATGATGGTAATCTTCGCCCTGCTTATGGAGAGATCTGGGACAATTGGAACGACTCTCTTCCTGAATACAGATTCCCACGTCCATGGAGTCCCTCATACAATCCTCGCTGGGCAGGACGTCCACAAGATTATCAAGTTAATCAAGTCAGTGGTAATGTTACTAATGTGGCTACTCATGCTACTACTGCTTCTGCCGCCCGTCGTAAACTATAAGTAGTCGAGACGACGATAGTATCTTATGGGTAATCATATGGTCGACGCTTATGTTCGACGCGATCCTAATGCTAAGAATCAATTTGATTCTCTGGGATCTTCCGAAGAGGAGTCGTTAGTTTTGCCTGATGGCATTTTGATGTCATCGAAAGCCTTTAAAAATACTGTGCCTCAAACTCAGTATACTTTGGCCGAATTAGGCATAGATATGGCCGCTTCACCCTATGTTGAAGCCCTAACTTATGAAAAACCTGAGGTTTCTGGAGTTATTATCGCCCCTCAAGAAGTTCACCACCATGCTGAAGACCTCGGACCCGGTGGAACTCAACAAACTACTTTTATAGGTGTTTCTAATCCTGTTAATTCTATTAACAATGCTGTTAAGGAATATTGGGGTCTATTAGTTTTAGTAGGCGTGGCTATCGGAGCCGGATATTTCGTAGGACGTAGGGGCTGATTGCCCTGCTATCTAATTTTAATATTGGAGATACGATTGTTTCTAATGCGATCGAAGATGACTTTTTAGTAGGCACAATTGTTTACCTTGGTATGGATAGAGCGAGAGTGGTTTGGCCCGATGGGACCAATAGCACGGAGCAATACCAAGATCTTGTCTTGGTGCAACGAGCCGGATCCGACCATCCTGAGTTTTTAGGAATCATGGAAGGTCCTCGGGTGCATGATCAAGATATCAGTCCTGAATATCGTCAGATGTTAGTCGATCAAGGATTATCTGGTAACAGTAAATGGGGTGCTGAAGGAACTTTAAATCCCAGCGGACAAGGAGGACCAACTATCCAAGTCCCCGGCCGAGACTTAACTATGCATGATAATATCACCCTCAGAGCCTTTTGGGATGCTAAAGAAAAGTTTGAAGAGCAACAGATCGCTAACTCATTACTTACGGGAACCACCAATCGTTTAGTTTCTCCGTTAGATAGCAGCGTGGCGCATCGTAACATCGCTCAGCCACATTCTGATTGGGAGCCCGGTGATATCGTCTCGGTATCACGCCCCGGCAAAAACGCAGGACATTTGGCTACGGCCCATATTTATCGAGTAACTCCTTATGAGGCTGATTTGATTTGGGTCGATCCTGTTTCGGGCCAAGAAATTACTACTCGGGAATCTATTGCTAATCTGTTGTTTGTGCGTCATGATCGTGCATGGCGAACCAAACGAGAAAAATACGAAAGGTTAGAAGCCGAGGCGATTGGCATCGACAACACTGATTTTTATGGATTTAAAGACTCAGGTTATCCCGTGCAGTTAATTCCCGATCCTATGATGTATGAGTTAAACTATGTGCAAACCAAAACTCGGGATTATTTAGGCAATCAAACTAAAAAGCATTTTGTTGGAGATAATGAGTTATCAGAATATTCAGTTAAAGAATTACAATATGGTGGCGTTCAAAGAGGGTTCCAACCTTTTAATGGTTTCGAACGTTTTGCCGATTATCTGTGGAGGTGATTATTTGTTTTACCCTGCTATCAATTTCGATCTAAAGTCTTTTCGACTCCAGTTTTCTGAGTTTGGAAAACAAGTTCGTCGATCCACTCTGCAAAAAAATGAATATGCCATGGCCCCTTATCGACTTTATTTTATCAACAACCGTTACTTTTTTGAACAGGCTGCTGAGGATTTAATTGGCTTGGCTAATTTTTTACAAGATTTGGGTGGATCGCATCGAGGCTATTATGATTATCAAAATCGTTGGGCTAAGAACCCCTCAAATCATGAATCTCTTGAAGGTAATACGCTTCAAGAAGTTTTAGTTAATACAATTAATAATCAATTTTCAAATTACAGTCATTGGGAATCTAATCACCCCTACATTTTCAATTATTATCGTCAATGGGCAGAACAGGCTTTTATTCCCAACAATTTTTTAGGATATTTTCGACTAATTATAAAACAATACTCCGTTCGTTTTTATCGAGAGTGGTATTATAAAAAAGGAGATTATGGTGATGAGGAACTGTATCAAGAAATGAGTGAAATCCTTTCAAAAGTTTTAAAATGGTATCGAAATGAAAAACCATTACTAAGATTTCGAGAAAATTATGATCCCGAAGCCTTTAACGAAGTTATGGTAGAATACCAACACTTAGCAGATGTTTTATCACTTTACAAAGAAGTTTGGTTCCGTGGCACACCCGGATATCCCACTGGAGAAAATCCTGTTCCCACACCCGAATCCATGAACGAGGCTTTGTTTGAATTAGGAATGGAAGACTCACTACCTGATTGGGATTATGAGATTTGCCCTAAATGTGATAATAAAGGCGTCGTTAATAATCGTCGATGTTCCAAGTGTAAAGGTTTTGGTTATCTCGCTGATCAGCGAATCTATCCCTTAAAATATGCTGGTAGTTTTTCCACAGGAGAACAACGATCCATGAATCGACAATCGGCATGGCCCGTCAGAAGATTTGACGTGAGAGACAATCTTAGTTTACCAACATCTGAAAGGCTACGAGAATTAGCATCACGAGCGAAACTATAAATAGTCGTGAGGATTAGTTTCTATCATGATGAAATCGTCGATCTCTTATTTCGTTGGAGCAATCGGAGTCATGGCAGGTCTTGGATGGGCAGTTCGCTCAAATAAGATTTCCTTGGGACCTCTTAATAAAGTTTTCAATGCTGATGAAATTACTGCTTCCCAATATGAAGAAATGCATATTGAAAGGTCAGGAGCAACTTTAGATTACGTTCCACAATCTCTTTCCGAATCTTTTATGGGATACCAATATTTGGATCTGGAGCACACCTCAATGGTGGCTAACGATCTTCCTTTCGGCCCGGGAGTTATTGATCACGAATATCTCTACGAAAATGCCTACGATTTGGGATACAATGATGATGAACTAATTGCTGACATGAATCGTGAAACCCATCCGCTTCAAGAATATGCACCTCAAGAGATGGCCGCAGAAGCCCCCGGCCAAGGAGCACTTTATGGTCGCCTCAAGGAAACCAACAACATTAACCCTGTTTCCATGCAACCCGGAATTGGAGGCTTTGGCTATGGACCTGCCGTTTCAGGATATGGAAAACTCCCTCCTGAAATTAACCGTGATTTCCCTTACTTAGTTTCTTATGTTAACGCTCCTTTCGTGGAAGTAACTTCCGAACAAGATGGTGATAACCGTTTTGGATCGCTCAGTCGTAACTCTACGGATTCTAATATCAATGGACGCTTTGGAGAATTAGCCTTAGATCCTACTATTAACTCTGGATATACAGATGGTAAATCTACTAAGTCGCTTGACGATTGGCGTCGATCCTATCAACTGCTTCGTATCTCCGATACCCAAGTTCGTGGCATCCCAATGTCTGGTGGAGAAGAATTGCTACTTCGTCGGGTGTGATTTAATGGAGCAAACTGAATCTAAAACTCTGGATTACACCGGTAACTTTTCAGGTTCTCACGATGGTGTTAATTATGATGTTTCCTACAAGTGTTCGCATGACATTGATTCCTCTTATGAAGCAGATATTAGAGACTATGTAGAAGAACAGATTTCCAATGGCTACGATTCAGGCTATGAATCTTTTGAGATGTCCACAGGATTTTACGAAGGTGAAATAGAAATTGAAGGCACAGTGACGTGGGAATCTTCCGAAAGTTTTGATGCAGAATACGGTGCTGATATTTACGTTTCCAAGAAGATGAGGGAAAAGCATTTTGGTATTCCAAATCGGAAAAAAATGCAAGAATTGAAGACAGCATTTGACAATCCTAACGACTATTTTTCTCCAGAGATGTGGGACGCTTACTACGAGTATGTTGAACCCAGTTATGGCCTTGGAGGGATGCACGACTTACCTTGGGACGATTTTGAAAAGTTTGTGGAAATGTTCAGTCAAGCCCCTTATTTTGAGTCGCTTCGTGAAAAGAAAACAATCCCACTTCCTAAAAGTGCTGAATCCTTTGACTCCACCAAGGCGTCTTCATACGTGCTCCAATTTAATAGGATATTTGATGACATCAAAGATCGACATTCTGATTTAATGGAACTTAATGGTGGCTGGGGAAGGGAAAATGATCGAAAAGCGATATCGGACTCGCAATTAACTACCCTTCTAATTCTTCAACTTAATGATATCTTCCCCGAAATGCAACAAAAAGTTATTGAGACCTTCAAAGAAGAAATTGAATCTGCTGAACTTGATGAACAAATTGCTGAGGAAATCCCGTATTCTACCAGCACTATGCCAAAGTTTGATGATATTTCAACTTTAAAAGGGGCTCTTGCGTGTATAAATATATTTGGCCTCAATTATACAGCAGTAGCATGGGCTACCAACCCCAGTGATGTGAGATTGAGTGACGACATGAAAGATGCGGACGATGTTCGTCATCACTTTTTAGATCGTCTTCTTGAAGCACAAATGAACGTCATAGATAATTTGAATGTATTCAGTTATAATCAGGTTTTTTATGCCCAACAAATCCTTAACAAAATCTTTGAAACTACTGGAAGTATTAAACAAATCTATTCCTCTTTAGAGACCTTTGATAAAGATTTAAGTCGAGATATCTATTCTTATGATGACATGCCTCATTTGGATTATAACCCCGAAGATAAAACATTGAGTTTTAAGGCTCCTAAAGGTTATACTGAAAAAGGGCCTCGTCCTTTTTACGGCAATCCTCGTAAAATGGCACTCGATCGCTGGGGCAACCGTCGATTCATTCGTCGTCGAAAAGATGGCACCTATATGAAAAATGTAGATGTGGGTCGTAGCCTCGCTATGGATCGCCGTCGACAATCTCAAACATGGGCACCTGCTGGTTTCCGTGATCAGGGAGATGGATCTCCCCCACTATTAGTTCGCTTATTGGATATGTTTAAGGGAGTAGACGAAGAAGTTCTCATGGCTGAATCTTACTTAATGTGTGCTGACTGTGATAACTATTCCTCTGAATGTGGTTGTCACAACTCTGAATCTGATGCTTATATTTATGCTTACAACGATGGCCACTCTGATGGCCGTGCTAACACTGTTAATTATCGACCCTCCACCACGGATCGAGAACTTACTGCTTTTAAGAAAATCTTTAAACAGGCCGAAGATGAAAATCTGACTGTTAATCAACAGAAGTTATCAGATGCCTTTGAAGAATATGGTTATTATGATGTTCTCGATTCTGATCCCACTATTATAACTGGTAT
>Ga0206123_10004155_pt1 | contig 11494 bp, 14 predicted proteins | sample Helgoland_Spring_2_FD_160086 | JGI IMG/M metagenome (GOLD analysis project Ga0206123, IMG submission 160086) | Pelagic subsurface seawater microbial communities from Kabeltonne, Helgoland, North Sea - Helgoland_Spring_Bloom_20160316_1 | ecosystem: Environmental > Aquatic > Marine > Epipelagic ... | reverse complement strand
GGAAAGAAAATGAGTCTATGGGTATTTCTAATTTAGGTAAAGAGGTAAAAATACCAGTTAGTAGAAGGAATAAATTAACGATAGAATTGATTTGGAAACGCCAAGCAAGTAAAAAAATAAGAACTATTGAAGATTGGATTGATAATGTAGTATAGTTAGAAAGTGATAAATTGATAATCTAGATTAAATAATAATTTTATTTTATTCATATATATATAATGGGAGATCGACCAAATACAATTGATGCTACAGATAGCGATGATGATGAAGACCAAATAGAGTATGGTGTAAATGAAATTATTATAAATTACTCTAGTATAGAACAAACAACATCTATAATAGAAAAAAAACTTAATCAAGGTTATTCACAAGACGCTATATGGATATATGTATCCAATAGTTTATTTGATGATAAAATAGTAGAAAGTATTTGGAATTATTATAGAAATCTATATAATGATATTAATTTTTTAATAAATCTTCCATAAAGGTTAATTCCAGTACTACATTACAATATAACGCTTCAGTTCCGTCTAATGCCTCAGTTAATAGATTGGTTGTAGGTGCTACATACATTTTTGTTAATTCTATTACATCGGGCAGGCTTGGGCATACAAAATGATAACTATCATTACCGCTTGATAGTGTAATAACTTTATCAGCACCAACAACAATAGCATTACCTAAAATAGTATTAGAACTTCCTCTGGTTTCGGTGTCATATCCCAAACTTGAAATATTACTCATTATAGCGACTACCCTTGTATCATCTGGTATTATTCTATTAGCTGCTACTGCGTCATCCTCTATTACCATAGTAGAATTTACAACTCTCACAATACATTTACCTTTATTTTTCAAACCATTTGGTAAATCTATACTAAACTTTTGAAAGGTTGCTGTATTTCTTACACCTGGAGCATTATTGCTGTTTGCTAATCTTAATATGTATTTATCCATTATATATATATATATTAAGATTTATTAAAAAAATATAAATTATTCTAACATTGACAAAAAACTATTAATAGGATTTTCTTTCTCATTTTTATATTGTTCTATATCCATAGAATTAACAATATCAGCGTACTCTTTCCTAATTATAATTTGTTGTAGAATCTTATCCGCCCAAGGTTTTGATAAAAATAATCTATCTTTTAAAAACCTCAATAATAATTCCTTATCACTATTTTCCATAAAGGAATCGTCATAATCCCACATAGGGTCATTTATTATTAATAGATTATTATTTAATTCTTTTCTTTCTATATAATGTAATTTCTCCAATTCATCTAATTGCTCTTTAGTTAATGTTTCATTTTTTATTTCTTCCATTTCATCTTTTTCTAATTCAGTTCCCAACTCTTCTTTATAATCATTCATTATTATAGATTATATAATATTTTTATATAAATAATTTAGACGGATACTCTAACACTTCCATTAGGTGACATAATATACTCTGCCTCCACTATCGCATAAGTATTTGTGGTAGTTGCTACCATAGCAGCTGAACCAATTATCTGGAGAGTATTAGGACTTGCGGATTTAGCAGTATTCAAACCAACCATAGCCAACCTTTCACCATCAAAGCGTCTAGTATCCAAGCATACAGCACCTTGTCCAGTTATAGCACCTTGTCCAGCGATAGTTACATTGGCGTCCGTTGCGGATGCGTCAGCCAATGTAAAATTATTCTTGTTAATAAGTGGCTCACTATGAGCGTGTCCTGGTGAAGCGAAAGTTTTTAAGCATTGGTCGTATGCTCGTGATATATCTAAACCAGCGTCGGCGATTGTTAGGTCTATTGGAACTTGAGGGTAGTTCATACCACCGATTGAATAGTGGAATTGAGATACGCCAGTTAAATTAAATGCGGAATTTGTTGCTCTCTGTGCGTCGTTGTAAGTAGCAGATGGACGGAGAACAGTTACAAACCCTTTTAGAGATAGACTTCTATCATTTAACTGTATTACTTGAGTAGATGCTCCAGCAGTTAAAGCACCCATATATAGTTTATTTGTATCTCCAGACCAAGTAATACCTTTTTCTCCAGCTCGTTCGCGATAGTATGCGACGACAGTTGGGTCGGTTAATTGATAAACAGGGCAGTAGAAACGAGCATTAGATATTTGATAATCTGGAGCTGCGGATTGATGAGCTCCAATTAATGCTACAGCTGCGGTATTTAGTCGAATTACAACAGTAAACATATTTAATCCCATAGGTAACGCCTTTTTATGATGACCCATTAAGAAACCACTATCCAACTGGACGGAAAAAGTACCAGAACCAGTAGCAGCTGCTAGTTCGTGTCCATTTGTTAGATTTGCTACTTTTGGAACAGGACCGCCAGATTTACCATTTCTCATTTCACGGTCGGTATAGGAAGCATTCCATAGAGATTTAAGATTGTGTAGCGGAGCGTATCCATCTAGACGCTCAATTTCAATTCCGTTCATTTCAATACGAACACTATCTATAATACAACTAATATCTCCATCTAAAGCAGATGGTTGAGTAGTTCCTTTATTTAAAATAGTAAATTGAAAGTAATGTTTAGCAGTATCTAGAAAACCATCTGCTTGTATGGGAATGCGTATTTCATTACTTGAAGATGGGCCAAAAACATTTCCATTATTTGATTCAAACATCCTTTCTACAGTGGTAGATGAAACAGCATCAGTTGAAGCGAAGGCGTATCTCATTGATGCTGGTAGAGCTTCTCGTGGTTGTTTTTCTGCTTGATTATCCATTTATATATGAATTAAAAGGATAAAATAAAAAATAAATATAAATAATTATATATATATATGTTAGTTCAAAAAAATAAGAAATTACCATTTGTTCCGCCAATAACTATGGATATTGATGATACCAGCGATTTACCATATAAAGTAAGTGACCCATTACCAAAGAAGTCATTTGGGATGCTAATAATTGGTCAGCCAGGTAGTGGAAAATCAACTTTACTTTGTAGTATGCTACTAAGTAAACCAACTAAAAAAAAAAAGCATATACCCCTTTTCTTTAATTCTTATTTCGATCACATTTGGCTTATTAGCCCATCTAAACACACGCTCCCATTAGATAAATTAAACTTAAATGAAGACCGAATATATGATAGTTATAGTGATCAACATTTAGCAGATATTATATCTAAAGAGAAAGACGACGATAATTTAAATAATCTAATAGTACTTGACGATTGCGTGCGTGACTTAAAAAATACGACTGACTTATGTCGTTGTGTGCTAAATAGACGACATATAACACAAAATACCAGCAAAGAAGGTAAAGCAGGTCTATCTATTATTATAACTGCCCAAAAATATCGGGGCGGAGTTCCGCTCTATGTAAGGCTGAATATGAGCGATGTGATGATATTTAGAACTGAAAATGGTAGTGAATTGAAATCTATAAAAGATGAACTACTTGGTGACCTGTCGAAGGATGAACAAGAAACCCTATTAAAGACTGCTTGGGAAAGTCCTCACGACTTTTTATATATAAAGACTACTAAACCTAAAATAGATAGATATTATAAAAATTTTGATAAGATTATTTTTGAAGATTAAAAATAAATTAATAATATTGGTTATATTATTAATGTATCCAAATCTATACAATTGGTTTTATTTTACCGAAGATGAACTAATTAAAGCACAAGAACAAATAGAATTCTACGAAACAATTATTTTAAATATAGTTAATAAAGGTAATATAACTGAACAGATGTATAATAAAATATACAAAATACAAATGACCATAGACTCAATAAAATATAAATATAGTTTGTAGATTATGTTTCTTTTTTAAAATTAATACATTTTTTTCGTGTTTTATGTAGATATATACCACTTCTACATACAAAACAACCACAATTATCACATACTATTTTTTCTCTTGCTTTCATATTTTTAGTTTCTCTATGTTTTTCATTATAATTTTTATTGTGGTTTTTTAGATATTCATCTCGGTCTTCTTTAGTTTGATATGCTTTAATACTATTCAATTGAGATTGTAGTTCCATCATCATTCTATTCTCTTCACATTCCAATTCACGCCTATCATTACATGGGAATTTATGTAATTCAATCATATCCCAATTTTCCCAACCACCATTATCTCGAATAAATCTATAGACATAATTATTATATATTTTCGCTTTTTCTCTATTACAATCACCTTTATGCTGACTTTTCCTTTGCTTAAAATTGGTAGATGACCCCACATATATCTCTTTAACATTCACATCTAAACAACAAAGTTTATAAATAAATCCTTTAGAATAATCAATTGGAACTTTAGGCATTATATACTTTATGATACCTTATAAACCTTTATATACTTATTGTAGTTTTATTCTAACATTGTTTTTTTTTTCATAGTCCTTAATTGCTTCTTTGAGAGTAGGTTTTGTCCATAATAAATATCTGGAATGATATATACCAGAATGCTTACTATCCCAGTTTTTATCTTTTTTATGCCTAGCAATCCAATTTTCCTTTTTCTTATCGTCTTGATGGTCTATGTAGGTCTTACCAACAGATGAACCAAAATGATGAGAGTGGTCACCCATATCTATAATAAATCTCTTACCTTTTCGGTTAGATTTTTTCAAAACATATATACTTTTAGACATTAAAATATATATATATTATTATTTTCATTTAATTTAAAATTTGTCTAGGTTCAACTGGCGTAGCGTTACTTTCTTCTCGATTAAATGGGATTATCTCCTCTTGTTCCTTTGGAATATTTCTAATACAACTACAACACGGCGTTCGTATCTCGGTACATCTACTGTGTTGGATTGTTGATATAATAGAAACTATACCACTAATTGAAATAGTTAATATCATCGGTATTATGAGAGGGTCTATCATATATATAAATAAATATATTATTTTTTTACTAAATGAATTTTATCTATCTTATATTAAAGTAATTTTCTAAAATTAGCGAAAGTAGTTGAATTAACTAACTTATCTATTATGGTTTGTTGTTGATTTATCTGGTCTTGTTGTTGTTTAACTATTGAATTTAAATCCTTTACTGATTGAATTAAAATTGGAACATAAGATATATAATTAACATATAAATAATTGGTTTCTATTTCACCTTTATCATTAGTTTTTTGTTGGTCTTCTATTAAATCTCCATTTTCTTTAAAATTACTTTCTAAATTATAATCTATTTTATTTACAAATATATCTCTTAATAATTCAATATCCTTTACACTATTCCAAGTTTCTTGTGCTACCATTCCAAGTTCCATATATAAAAATTCACCGTCTTCATTATACTTTTTATATTGCTTTGGTTTCATTCTATTTAAAATGTCTAATGAATTAAAAGTAAAATCTATTTCATCTGTCTTTAATCTATCATCACTCGTTTGAACTACTTGACCATTTACTAGGGCAGTAGGAACTCTCATATTACATACGCCAGCACTTACATAAAATCTAATATCGTCTACATTATTTGTTGCATCCCTTGCCCATAATTTAACACCTCTATATCCGTGTATATCAGGACCAGTAGCATATGCTACACCGTAATTTATATAATTATCATAGATAGTTTCAGGAAAAGGTAAAAACGGTGAAGCACTCAGTATTCTATACTTAGCGTCGCAGTATATATCGTTTGAGGTGTGTAAATCACCGATTAGTTGTAATTTTTGACCGTTGATTACAAAAGAGGCGGTATTTCCAGCACTCGTCCCTATTTTAACAGCATTATATCCTATCAGTTGGACACCACCCCACCCTGTCCCACCAATATTATTATCACAATGAATATAATTATAAATATCACTATTGAAATTAATTTTATTAGGACATGACATATTAATATCCCCAGCGTCCAATTTTAATCCTTGTAAATTTGCTGTCCCGTCACCAGAAAGGACTGGATTGACTACTGAATTAATATATAATCCACCACCAGCACTACATACATATTTCATATTTGTATTAGCGTCGCCTAGTTGGATACTTTCATTTTGCGTTAATTGTAGTAAATCCCTTTCAGTGCCGTTATATGTATATTGTCCTGTTATTTTGCCTTTAAAATTAATTTTAGTTTGTTGTATTGTTAATATAGCACTAGCGTTTCCGCCTTGTGTCCCCATTTTCACAATATTAGAACCCTGTAAATAAACGCCATTTACAACAGTAGAACTACCAATAAAATTTAAATTATCAGTCATTCCATTAAAAATAATATTTTTACCATTTATCATATTAATATCACCATTTACTATATCTATATCACCCGCATCTATACTCAATCCTTGTAAATTTGCTGTTCCGTCATAAGAAAGGACAGGATTTACTACTGAATTGATATATAATCCACCACCAGCACTACATACATATTTCATATTTGTATTAGCATCCCCTAATTGTATAGAGTCATTTTGCGTTAATTGTAATAAATCTCTCTCGGTTGTTCCAGTTAAAAATTCACCAGATATTTTACCTTTACACTTAATAGAAGCTTGACCAACATTAATGCTTGGTTTATCTGTTACGCTTGTTTTTATTAAGACATTTTTAAAACCTTTTAATTCAACACCATTAAGAGCACCTTGAGAACCTATGCTATTATTAGCGTCATTATTAAAATTAATTTTGTTTTCATTTGTTAAATTAATACTTCCACTTAGATTATTAATACTACCTAAATTATTAATACCTGAACTACTAAACAATCTTAATTTAGATATTAATGGTGTTCCGTCTCCATAAAAAAATATCCCATTTGCTACTGAAAATCCACAATTATTTTGACTATCACCTAATATTATATCATTATTACTATCAACATAAGCGATATCTCTTATACTTGAACCACTACCAGTCCCTTTTAGTTTTTGACTTGTATTAAAAGTTAAAGTGGTTTTTTGATCACTACTAATTACATTTTGATTTGATATACTTATATTAGTTCCATTTGTATAAGTCGTATCAGTTTCATTAGCATAAACTAACCCATCAGCATTAGAATTCATTTTTATAACCTGGCCTGTTGTCCCATAACTATTTAAACCACCTAAATTTATACTATCATTAGTGGTATCATCTAATATTATGTTTAATGGTAAGTCTGCTGTTAATTGATTTATATCACCTCCATTATCAATACTCCTCGATGATAGTATATCGTCAGTATTAGTAATATTCCTCATATTAATATATAATTTATAATATTTTTTATTATATAATACTCATCTATATTAATAATTAGATTCATTCATTAATTTATTTATTATAGTTTTAATTTTGTTTTTTTTGGTTTTTTTCTTAGGTTCATTCGACCTATCACGCTCGACCGATGGTTTCTTTCTTTCCTCTTCAAATAATGATTTAGGTTTAGGTTCATAGAATGGATTTAATCCAATAGATTTTCCACTTTTTAGTTTCATATATTTAATTATATTATAATATATATATATAATATAATTAAATATGGTAGAAAGGAAACCACCTAATAAACGAAAACCAAAAACTAAAACTATAACTGATAAATCAATTAAACAGACTACAAAAGATAATGGGAATCAAAATATAAATACCCAAACTATTAAAATAGTTGTTGGAGATACAACTAAGAAAAAAAAGAGAAGAAAAAAAAGTAGTGGTGGAGGTGCTAGTAAAAAAAAAGAAGCAATAGAAGCTCTAAAGGCTGCTTTAGAGAAATTTACACAATTAAAAAATTTAGCAAAACAAAAGGGAGTGTCTCTACCTGCTAAACTTGGTGAATCTCCTTCGAATATAAACCAAGTAAATTCAATAGCAGAAATCGTATCTTTAACTAATGATATTAATAATAGAAATGGTATTATTATGCGTTTATTACAACCAAAACAAGCACCAGAACAAGGGCAAATGATAGGAGGTGAATTCGCCCCACAGATAAGACCATCACCAATAAACCCTTATCCAGAAAATCCATTAAGACCACCCATACAACCCTCACCAGCACAACCAGCACAACCAGCACAACCAGCACAACCAGCACAACCAGCACAAACTACAGATAGTAGCACATCGACCGATTTTGATAGTGAATTAGCAGAAATTACTAAAGCAATTAAAGATAAAGCTGAAAAATCTGGGTTAGACACTGGAAACCTTACACCACCAACACCAAATAATCAACCAGGCAACACAACAACACCAGGCAATACAACAACACCAGATCCATTAGATTTACCCCCAGCAGGTATAACTAATTTTAACCAACAATTAAAAGATATGGATGAAGATTTGGAGGAAATAAATAATGAATTAGTAGATTTAAACCAGATGAAAATATCATTAACAGATTTAAACGATGATTTGACTGAAACTCAAAAAGAAGAGAATAAACAGGAAGAATTAAGAATATTAAGAGAATTACAAACACAGTTGGGGGGTATGATGACAAACTTGAATACTATGCGGAAAACTGCGGTTGGTAATGATAAAGCAACTATAGAAGCATTATTGAATGATGAGAACTTTGAGATTGGAGACCTATCTTATAAAGGACTTACTGAATTAGATGATTATATTAATGATGAAATTAAGAGAGTAGATGAAGAAGATGAAGAAGATGAAGAAGATGAAGAAACATCGAAAGAAATAGATAAATTAGCAGATGAAGACACAGGAAAAGAATATAATGAAAACAAAGACCCTCTATTAGCTGATAAAAGGACTTATATGGATACTTTATCCAAAAGACTAGAAGCTATAGCACGAAATAATAATAAATTAGAAGTTGATTTTATAGACCCTTCTACTTTAAAACCAGAAAAATATAAAATCATTAATAAAGCGTTAAATGATGAATTAGAATTATTAAATAATTTGAATGAACTGAAAAACGAATATTTAAGAGATTTAGACCCTAATAAAAAAGATGAAAAACGAATTATTGATGATATAAGTGGTATAACTCTAGAAGCAAAAAATCTAAAAGATAAAATACAAGCAGATATTAAAAAAATAAATAGTAATAAGATAGATATGTTTAATCCTAATAATGAAGTGATGGAGCCTCCTAAAACTGGATTTTATAAAAAAGGTAATACAACAACACCAGAGCAACCTAATAAAATGAAAAAAAGTAAAAAAAAGAAAGATGTTACTTCGTATTTTGATGATATACTGAATGTTCCAGCAGATTACGAAAAACAACCGACCCCAGCACCATTTAATAATATCTCATATAAATTAAGAAACCTACAAGGGTATAGCGTAGATAGTTTCATAGATTTTGAAAAATTAGTTGTAAAATCCCTTGGTAAATCTCCAGATAAGAGTTTAGATATAGGTATATTAAAATCTAAAATGGATGATTTAGAATCTGCTCGACAATTAAGGTTAGCAGATTTAATAAAATACCAGAAAGCAATCGTAGATAATAATATAAAACTAACTCCACAACAACAAAGTATATTAGACGCTTATAAAAAAGAATTATCATTCACTACTAAAAAATTAGTTAAAATCTTAGTTAATAAAAATAAACCTGGTAAAACCATCGGGATCTTTGATAATCAAGGCAATGCTATTGGATTGATAAATTAAATAATAAAAAGCGTTTATTCTATTTTTTTTTTATCATTAGTTATATTAATTATGAATAAAAAAAAACACTTTGAATATTTAGATAGTGAAGAATTTAAATCTAAATCTAAATCTACGCAAAAGAATTATAGGTCAAATTTAAATAATATCAATTATTCTATAATTGGAAAAGAACGACCTTTAGTTAATAAAATTCAGTCTATATATGAAAATATTAATACTCAACAAACTTTTTTAAATATTATATTGATAGTTAGAAACTATATGGGTTTATCAACAGATTTACTAGTTAAACTTAGAAATGATAATAAAATTAAAATAAATACTCATAGGAAAACAGAATTATCTAAGTTAAGTACAAACATTATTAGTTATGATGAGTTAATGGATAAATTTAAACAATTACCATTGAATAAAAAATATATTATAAATTATCTATTGATTAATTATGGATTTAGAAATAGTAATTTAAATTTAAAATTAGTAAAGGATTTACCAGAAGAAAAAATAGAAAATTATATAGTTATAAAACCACGTTATATTTTATTAGATATGAACGATTATAAAACTAAAAAAACATATGGGAATAAACAATTTAAAGATACTAATAAAGATTTTAGATCAGCTATTAAATCATTAAAATTAGATGAGAATCAATATATAATTGGTAATAAAAGAAATGACAAATTAAAATCATCTTTTTTTAATACATTAATAAAAAAAAATACAATAGAACAACTTGGAGAACAGAATATAAATAAAATTATAGTGAAAGAATACATAGATAGAAAGGATTTTGAGAAACTTAGGGGGCTTACTTTTAGTAGAGGAACTAACATCAATACTTTACTTTCATCATACAATCTTTATGATATAGATACAGTCGAGAAAATGATTGAACCTCCACTTGAAAAAACAGTAGAATAATTACATTTTCAATTTCTTTTTGATTTTTACTTCTAATTCATTAGGAATGATAAATATTTTACTATCTTCTTTAGTTTTAGTTAATACCATGTCATAAAAATCTTTTAAGTCCTTCCCAGATTTAATCAAATACGATTTTTTATATACTCCTTTATCTGTATTAAAGAAAGAAGTTAAATCTTTAATATCTCTATTGAATCTGGTTAGGTCTTCTTGTTTTAAAATCCCTTGTTTTCGTTTGAGTTTTATTCCAGATTTTTTATATTCATCAGTTTCAGTAGCTGGAAGTAGTTTTTTTTTACTATTTACCATAATTTTTTTTAGTTTAATCTGTTCAGCACCTTTTAAATTAACAACTAGTTTTTTAACCTTCTTCTTTTTAATTGGTGCTGGTGCTTGTGCTGGTGCTTGTGCTGGTGCTTGTGCTGGTGTTTGTGCTGGTGCTTGTGCTGGTGTTTGTGGTTTTATTTTCAATTTCTTTTTGATTTTTTCTTCTAAACCCTTAGGAATAGTTAAATTATATAAACTAACATATTTTAATAATTGATTATAAACAGAAAACAATTTATCAGTACTATAAATATCTTTACTATTTTTATATATTCCTTTTTCTTTATCGAAAAAAACTTCTAGTTCTTTAATATACATCTTAAAGAATAATGTATCGTTAGGTTGATTCTTTTCTTTATCAATTTTATCTTTTATATCGTCTAGTTTCTGGTCGTCCATTCCAGTTGCTGGAACTAGTTTTTTTTTACCATTTACCATAATTTTTTTTAGTTTTATCACATTAGCATTTTTTGTATTCATTTTGATATTATCTAATATATTAATAATGAATATATTAAATAATCTTATTATTCTTATTACGAATAATATCCTTAAGTCATTTTTCCGGTAATTTATATAGATATCTATATATAATCACTTATTAACCTTTGAATAAAAATCATAATAATCAAAATTAATTTATAAAA
>Ga0206123_10004153_pt1 | contig 11504 bp, 6 predicted proteins | sample Helgoland_Spring_2_FD_160086 | JGI IMG/M metagenome (GOLD analysis project Ga0206123, IMG submission 160086) | Pelagic subsurface seawater microbial communities from Kabeltonne, Helgoland, North Sea - Helgoland_Spring_Bloom_20160316_1 | ecosystem: Environmental > Aquatic > Marine > Epipelagic ... | reverse complement strand
TTCTGTTTTAAACCAATACAAGACGGTATGGATCGACCTAAAACAGAGCTAGCATATCGTGTGCCAGCTTCTAAGTTTACAAGAAGATCTATAGTTTCTACAGATAAACAAGAAGACATAACAGGACTTGATACAACTATTGATTGGAAAAACACAGGTGACAATGCTTATGATGGTGAAAAACTAAGACTACTAGTGCATGATGAAAGTGGTAAATGGGAAAGGCCTAATGATATACAAAACAATTGGCGAGTTACAAAAACTACCCTTAGACTAGGTTCTAGGATTATAGGTAAGTGTATGATGGGATCAACATCAAACGCTTTAGATAAAGGTGGTAGAAACTTTAAAAAATTATATGATGACTCAGATGTTACAAAAAGAAACGCAAATGGACAAACACGTTCAGGACTCTATTCTTTGTTCATACCTATGGAATGGAATTACGAGGGATACATTGATTCTTATGGCTATCCTGTCTTCAACACGCCATCAAAAAAAGTGTATGGACCTCATGGAACGCCAATCAAAATTGGGGTTATTGAATACTGGGACAATGAGGTAGAGGGTCTTAAAGAAGATTCTGATGGTTTAAACGAATTTTATAGACAGTTTCCTCGCACAACTAAGCATGCGTTTAGAGACGAGTCTAAAATGTCTTTATTTAATCTAAGTAAAATATACGAACAAATAGATTACAATGAAGATTTAAAACAACAAAGAGTAGTAACTCAAGGTAGTTTTCAATGGGAAAACGGAATAAAAGATACAAAAGTTATATTTGCACCTAACAAAGATGGTAGATTTATAATATCTTGGGTTCCACCATTAAATTTACAAAATAGAGTTATAAATAAAAATGGTATAAAATATCCAGGCAATGAACATATGGGTGCTTTTGGTTGTGATAGTTATGATATATCAGGAACAGTAGATGGCAAAGGTTCTAATGGATCTTTACATGGTTTAACTAAGTTTAGCATGGAAGAAGCTCCTGCTGATCATTTCTTTTTAGAATACATAGCTAGACCACAAACTGCAGAAATATTTTTTGAAGATGTTTTAATGGCTTGTATTTTTTATGGCATGCCAATACTTGCAGAAAATAATAAACCTAGATTACTTTATCATTTTAAACGTAGAGGTTATAGAGGTTACTCAATGAATAGACCAGATAAAACATATATGAAATTATCTGTAACAGAAAGAGAGATTGGTGGAATACCTAACTCTAGTGAAGATATAAAACAAGCACACGCTGCGGCTATTGAGTCTTACATAGAAACAAGAGTTGGTTTTTTAGGAGATATGTATGGAGATATGTATTTTCAAAGAACATTAGAAGATTGGGCTGTGTTTGATATAAATAGTAGAACTAAACATGATGCTACGATTAGTTCAGGCCTAGCAATAATGGCTTGTAATAAAAATAGATATGCACCAGTTAATAAATTAATAAGAAAACCTATTGATCTTGGAATTAAAAGATATAATAACAAAGGTGATATTTCAAAAATAATTAAGTAAATGAAAGTATATACAAATCCAAATAGTGCCTTCCCTAGTCAAGTAGTTAGTGACGAAGAAAAAAGTTCTTGGGAATACGGAAAACAAGTTGCTTTAGCCATACAAGGCGAGTGGTTTAGACAAGGTGGGCAAGGTAACAGATTTTCTACTTCATTTAATAGATTTCACGGTTTAAGATTATATGCTAGAGGAGAACAATCAGTTCAAAAATATAAAGATGAATTAGCAATTAATGGTGATTTGTCTTATTTAAATTTAGATTGGAAGCCAGTTCCTGTTGTGTCTAAATTTGTAGATATAGTTGTAAATGGTTTATCTAATAAAACTTACGAAATAAAAGCATACGCTCAAGACCCTGAGTCTATGAAAAAAAGAACTAATTACGCTAACGCTATATTAGAAGACATGTATGCTAAACAATATTTAAGTAGCATAAAAGATACTGTAGGTGTGAATCTTTTTAGTCAACCAGATCCAGAAGCTTTACCTGAAACCGAAGAAGAGCTTGATCTTCATATGCAATTAAGTTATAAGCAGTCAATAGAAATAGCTGAAGAAGAAGTTATTAATAATATATTAGCAAAAAACAGATATGATTTAATTAACCGTAGAGTTAATTATGATTTAACTGTTCTAGGTATAGGCGCTTCAAGAACTCATTGGAATAAAGCTAATGGAGTTACTATAGATTACGTTGATCCTGCTAAGCTTATATATTCTTATACAGAAGATCCAAACTTTGAAGATATATATTACGTAGGAGAAGTTAAATCAATGACTATTCCTGAAATTAAAAGACAATTTCCTAATTTATCTTCTAAAGAATTAAAACGCATACAAGATATGCCTGGCAATAGAGATCAAATTTCAGGTTGGAATACGTGGGATCCAAACACGGTGCAAGTTTTATTTTTTGAATACAAAACTTATAACAACCAAGTATTTAAAATAAAAGAAACTGAGTATGGTTTAGAAAAAACTATTCAAAAAACTGATAGCTTTAATCCACCGCCAAGTGATTCTTTTTCTAAAGTATCAAGAACTATAGAGGTATTATATAATGGTGCTAAAGTACTAGGTTTAGATAATCAAATATTACAATGGGAGTTAGCTGAAAACATGACTCGCCCATTTGCAGATACTACTAAAGTTGAAATGAGTTATACTATAGCAGCTCCTAGAATATATCAAGGACGTATAGATTCGCTAGTTAGTAAAATAACAGGTTTTGCTGATATGATACAATTAACTCATTTAAAGTTACAACAAGTTATGTCTAGAATAGTACCAGATGGTGTGTTCTTAGATATGGACGGCTTAGCAGAGGTTGATTTAGGTAATGGAACAAATTACAATGCAGCTGAAGCACTTAACATGTATTTTCAAACTGGTTCGATAGTAGGTAGATCACTTACTCAAGAAGGTGAAATGAATAGAGGCAAAGTTCCAATACAAGAATTAACAAGTTCTAGTGGCCAAGCTAAAATACAAAGCTTAATACAAACGTATCAATACTATTTACAAATGATACGTGATGTAACTGGACTTAATGAAGCTAGAGATGGTAGCATGCCAGATAAAGATGCTTTAGTAGGATTACAAAAAATGGCTGCCAACCAATCTAATATAGCTACAAAACATATACTTAACTCAAGTCTTTGGATCACTCTTAAAACTTGTGAAAACGTATCGCTTAAAGTTGCGGACTCAATAAACTTTCCATTAACTTTAAATTCATTAAAAAACAGCGTTTCAATTTATAATACAGCTACGTTAAATGAAATACAAAAAATAAATCTTCATGATTTTGGTATTTATTTAGAACTAGAACCAGAAGAAGAAGAGCAAGCTCAACTAGAGCAAAACATACAAGTTGCTTTATCTAAAGGCGGTATTGATTTAGAAGATGCTATTGATATACGTCAAATTAAAAACTTAAAGCTAGCTAATGATTTACTTAAACAAAAGCGTAAAAAGAAAATAGCGAGAGAGCAAGCTCAAAAACAACAAATGATTGAAGTTCAAGCTAGTGCTAATGCTGATGCTGCTGAAAGAGCTGCAATGGCTGAGGTTCAAAAAAACCAAGCTTTAACAGAAAGCGAAGTACAAGAAGCTCAAGCTAAATCACAAATGGAAATACAAAGAATGCAAATGGCATCTCAAATCAAACAACAAGAAATGGAAATTCAGTTTGGTTATGATTTACAATTAGCAGAAGTTCAATTAGGTGCAGTAAAACAAAAAGAACAATACATAGAAGATCGTAAAGATAGAAGAGCTAAAGTACAAGCTACACAACAAAGTGAAATGATTGCTCAACGTAAAAACAATAGCGTGCCAGTTAATTTTGAAACTGGAGATCAAGCGCTCGAAGGATTAAGTATAGAGGCTTTTACCCCTAACTAATTCAATTATTAATTATATAATATTATATCATGTCAGAAGAAAAAGTAAAACAAGAAGGTGACTTTAAAGTTAAGTCAGCTAAACTAAAAAAGAAATCATTTATAGACGAACCTATAAAAGTAGATTTAACTAAAAAAACAACAGAAGATGCCATTCCAGTCGAAGAAACAGGAAAAGTGGTTGAAAGCAAACAAGCCGGAGATTTGGCTAAAGTGGACGAACAAGTACCAGAGCCCATTCAAATTGGTGAAGTTGAAAAACCAGAAGAAGAACCAACATTAAAAGAAGTAACAGACGAGGTTATAGAAGAAAAACCTATAATACAACCTGAGCAAACAGTTGCACAGCTACCAGAAAATATTGAAAAATTAGTTGATTTCATGAAAGAGACTGGTGGTTCAATAGATGATTACGCAAGACTTAATGCGGATTATACTAATGTAGATGAAAATACTTTATTAAAAGAATATTACAAAAATACTAAACCACATTTAACTGAAGAAGATCTTTCATTTGTAATGGAAGAAAATTTTTCATTTGATGAGGATGAAGACGAGGAGCGAGACATCCGCAAAAAGAAACTCGCAAAAAAAGAAGAGGTTGCAAAAGCTAAAAACTTTCTAGACGGTATGAAGGATAAATATTACAAGGACATCAAGTTGAGACCTAGTGATAATCCTGAACAAAAGAAAGCTATGGATTTTTTCAATCGCTACAACGAAGATCAAAAATTAGCTGAACAACGACATGGTAAGTTTTTAGACGAAACTAAACAAATTTTAAACGATGATTTCAAAGGTTTTGATTTCGAAGTCGGAGAAAAAAAGTTTAGATATAGTATAAAAAATCCATCTAGTGTTGCAGAAGATCAATCAAATATTAACAACTTTGTCAAGAAGTTCTTAGACAGTGAAGGAAATGTTAAAGATGCGAGAGGTTATCACAAGGCTATGTACGCTGCTCAAAACGTAGACAAAATTATAAATCATTTTTATGAACAAGGAAAGACTGATGGTATAAAAACCGTAGTTGAAGGATCTAAAAATCCAAGTGCTGATGGACCTCGTCCAACTGCAGGAGGTGATCAGTTTATAGGAGGATTTAAAGTTAAAGCGTTAGACGGTGTTAGCACATCTAAGTTAAGAATTAACAAAAGTAAATTTAACTAAAAAACAAAAACTAAAATTATGGGAGTATTAAGTCCTCAATTTGGTAGTTTATTACCTTCACAAGCACAACAACTTTTGACGAATAACTACCTACAATTTAACACTGGTGGTGCAAATGATTTTGCTCAACAGTATCTACCTGAAGTCTATGAGGCTGAAGTAGAAAGATATGGAAACAGAACTATTTCTGGTTTCTTAAGAATGGTTGGCGCTGAAATGCCAATGACATCTGATCAAGTAATTTGGTCAGAACAAAATAGATTACATATTGCATATGATAACGTATCTGTAACAGCCTTGGGTGAATTTACTGTGCCTGCTGGTGCTGTAAACGTTGTTTACCAAAACATGACTATTGTAGTTATGGACCCTGCAAATCCTTCTGGAACTGTAAAAGCAATTGTAACTGATTCAACAACTAACGCTGGTTATGGTGGTGCTGCTGGAACATCATTTATTGCTGTTGCTTATACACAAGCACAAATTAATCCTGGCGCTGCTGGTGCAGCTCTTACTGGATTAAAAGTATTTGTATATGGTTCAGAATATGCTAAAGGAACTGTTGGACCTCTTAACGAGTCTATCACTCCTTCTTTTACACAATTTTCTAACTCACCAATCATATTAAAATCTAGATATGCTATATCTGGTTCTGATACTGCACAAATCGGTTGGGTTGAAGTTGCTGCTGAAGATGGAACATCTGGTTACCTATGGTATTTAAAAGCTGAAGGTGAAACTAGATTACGTTTCGAAGATTACTTAGAAATGAGTATGATTGAAGGTGAGCTTACTACAGTTGGATCTGGAGCTAGAGCTGCTGTTCTTCCAGGATTTACTGGAGCTGGAGTAGGTGGTATCTTTGTAAAAGGTACACAAGGTCTATTCTCTGCAATTAACACAAGAGGTAATATCTTATCTGGCTACGCTGGATCATTACAAGATTTTGACTCTGTATTAGAAAATTTAGATACTCAAGGAGCTATTGAAGAAAACATGCTTTTCTTAGATAGAAAAACTGAGTTACTATTTGATAATATGTTAGCACAACAAAACTCTTACGGAGCTGGAGGTACATCTTACGGTGTATTTGAAAACTCTGAAGATATGGCATTAAACTTAGGATTTTCTGGATTCAGAAGAGGTTCTTATGACTTCTACAAGACTTCATGGAAATACTTAAACGATGCTTCTACAAGAGGTGGTTCTGGTAACTTTGTTAACGGTGACAATATCGATGGTGTATTAATTCCAGCTGGAACTTCTACAGTATACGATCAGTTACTAGGAACAAACATCAGACGTCCTTTCTTACATGTAAGATATAGAGCTTCACAAGCAGATGACAGAAGAATGAAATCATGGTTAACAGGTTCTGTTGGCGGTGCTCAAACTTCTACATTAGATGCAATGGAAGTAAACTTCTTATCTGAAAGATGTTTATGTGTACAAGCTGCAAACAATTTCGTATTGTTTACTGCTTAATATTTATTGTAATATTTACCCTCGTAAAAACTACGGGGGTAATTATTACTCTTATTTTTATTAATTTTTATTATATTATATCATGTCAAAAACAAAAACAAAAGAAGTACAAGTAGACAATACTTGGGAAATAAAAGATAGAAACTATTTTTTACTAGGTGACAAATCACCTATAACATATACACTTAAATCAAGACATACAGAGAAATATCCTCTACTATGGTTTGATGAAGAAAAAAAAGAACAAAGAGCATTAAGATATGCAACTAATCAATCATCACCTTTTACTGATGAGCAAATGGGAGAAGTTACATTACAACATATAATGTTCAAAGATGGTACGTTATCAGTACCTAAAGAATATCAAGCTTTACAAAAGCTTTTATCATTATATCACCCAGATTTAAACATGAGATATGCTGAATTTAACCCTGTAGCAGTAGCTAAAGATGAGTTAATAGATTTAGAAGTAGAAATCATGGCTTTAAACGCTGCTAAAAACATGGATTTAGATCACGCTGAAGCAATACTAAGAGTTGAGCTAGGATCAAGTGTAAATGAGTTACAATCTAAAGAAATAAAAAGAGATATATTATTGTTTGCAAAAAGAGATCCTAAGTTATTTATTAGTTTAGCTAAAGATGATAATATTCAATTAAGAAACTTTGGAATTAAAGCAACAGAACAAGGAATAATTCAGTTAGTAAACAAAAACAGAGACTTTGTTTGGGGTGCTAATAAAAAGAAACTAATCACAGTTCCTTTTGATGAAAATCCTTACGCTGCTTTAGCTGCTTGGTTTAAAACAGATGAAGGGGTAGAGGTTTATAAATCTATCGAGAAAAAGTTCTCATAACCTGTAATACTAATATAGGGCTCGTTTACTCGGGCCCAATATTATAATAAATACACTAGAATGGCAATAAACGTAGATACTGTATATAAAACAGTCTTATTAATACTTAATCAACAACAAAGAGGATATATGACACCTGATGAGTTTAACAAAGTTGGAACTCAGGTACAGTTAAATATATTTGAAAGATATGCTGATGACTTAAATCAACAATATCGTATGCCACAAAACGACACGAACTATGCTAATCGTGTTAAAAATATTGAAGACAACTTACAATTTTTCCAAAGAACAGCATCTATACCTTATAATGCAGTTGCTAATAATTTTCCTTTATTAGATTTTACAATACCAGAAGCTCCTGTAGTAATAGGTACTAATAATACTTTATATAGACTTGGCTCTGTAATTTTTAACGGCACAGAGTTAACACAATACTCCCAAAGAAGTGAAGTAACACAATTACTACTTTCTCCACTTACAAAACCTACTAATGATTTTCCTGTTTATTTGTATGAACAAGATTTATTATACTTGTATCCTACAACAATACAAACAGGTGTTACTATATCTTATCTTAAAAAACCCGCAGATATTAAATGGACTTATAACGTTGGTGCTTTTGGTCAGTTTGTATATGACGCAAACGGTGCAGGTGCTCAAGATTTTGAACTTAACGTTTCAGAACAAACAAATGTTATAACTAGAATATTAGCTTACGCTGGGGTTATAATAAATGATCCTACTATAATTCAAGTAGCTTCTCAAGAAATAGCGCAAGACGAACAAAACTCAAAAATGTAAAAAATGGCAAGACCTGACGGAGGATTAATCCAAGAAACAAACTTACAATATTACGCGGGCGCGCAGATTATATATACTTCAGTTAACTTAACAAGAATATATACATTTACTTTTAACACATCTTTAAGTTTAGGTAGTGCTACTAGTTGGAATCCTGGTGATCCTGATTTTGGTTTAAATAATTTTAGAATATATACTAGCCCTAATGGTATATCTAATTGGACTGAATTTATAACTACATTTACTTTAACTGTAGGATCGACAGGTAGCGTAATAACTTTAGGTGTTGCTCAACCATTAGGTACTTATGTAAAAGTACAATTAAAAGAAGGCGCTGTACAAAATAATTATGGTGGCTATGAATATATAAAATTAAAAGACATTATAAATAACTTTATAGTTGCTTATGTTGGGCAAGATAAACTTATACCTAACGTAAGAAGAAGTGATGTTATATTTCATGCTAAGCGTGGTTTGCAAGAGTTTAGTTATGATACATTAAAAAGTATTAAAGCTCAAGAACTAAGTGTACCACCTAGTTTGTCTATAATAATACCACAAGATTATGTAAATTATGTTAAAATGTCTTGGGTGGATACCTTAGGTATAAAGCATACTATATATCCTACCCAACTTACTAGTAGCCCTAGTGAATCTCCTGTACAAGATCAAGCAGGTAATTTAGTTCAAGATAATTTTGCTGAAAATGTAGATGGTACTTCTCAAACAAATACAAGATGGCAAGGTGCAAACACTAGATTAATAACAGGCGCTTGGAATCAACAAGACTTAAACAATGGTTTATTGCTTGATTGGTGGGGTGAAAATTGGGGTTACAATGGTTATTATGGCCAAAGATATGGACTAGACCCAGTAACAACACAGACAAACGGTTGGTTTAATATAGACGAAAAACAAGGAACTATAAACTTTTCTAGTGATTTAACAGGTAAGTTAGTAATGTTAGAATACATTTCTGATGGCTTAGCTTATGATTTAGATACTAGATTACCTAAGATGGCTGAAGAAGCAATGTATGCTCATCTTAACCATGCTATACTTTCAACTAGAGCAAATACGCAAGAGTACATAGTGCGAAGATACAAGCAAGAAAGATATGCTAAACTTAGAAATACTAAAATAAGATTATCTAATGTTAAATTAGATGAGATAGTACAAGTAATGAGAAATAAATCTAAATGGATTAAATCATAATACATGGCAGAAATTAAAAATACCTTTTTAAAAGGTAAAATGAATCAAGATCTTGACTCTCGATTACTGCCAAATGGTGAGTATAGAGAAGCTTTTAACTTAATGATTAGCAGATCAGAAGGGTCAACTGTTGGTGAGTTTGAAAATGTGTTAGGTAATACCGTTATAAAAGAAATTGACGGTAATGAATCTGTAGTTATAGGCCATTTTATAGATGAAACAAATAACATAGCTTATTTTCTTTGGACTGATTTTGATAGTCCTTCAGGCGCTAGAGCAACAAACTCAAACAATTGTGGTATAACACAAATAAGTTTAAACGCCCCATACACGCCTGTTATATTAGTAGAAGGTTTTTTCTTAAATTTTAATAAATCATTTCCAGTTACAGGTATTAATATGGTTGAAGAACTGTTGTTTTGGACAGACAACAACAATCAACCTAGAAAAATAAACGTACAATTAGCGCAAAACACTGGTCATTATACTAGTGAAGATCAAATATCAGTAGCTAAATACGCGCCATGTGAGGCAGTAATTGTTTTAGATAGACAAAACGCAAGAATAACAAACACGGTAAGCAATAGCGCTGTTATAGATATTGATATAAATACAAGTAACGTAAAAATTGGAGATATAGTAAGTGAATTTGAAACAGTTGTTGTTCCTACGCAAATAGTTAACAAAAGATTTGTTATAGCTATAAATGGTTCTAATCAAGTCACGTTAAACAAAGCTGTAACAATTACATCTGCAGGTTTAAAAATTGTATTTGAAAGACCAACAATGACTAACAAGTCACAAGAACTTAATTCTAACGGCGCTACATCTTCAATCACTTCTATAACTGGTAGTGGATTAACTGCTACTTATCTTTTTAATACTGGTTTTGATCAAGTGTTACCTGAAATTGGTATGATAGTTACAGGGCCTAATTCTACAGTTGCTGATAATATAACCATAACATCTGTTGTTGCTAGTTATTCACCTGGACCAACTGGTAATCCATATCCTTTAGGTTATAATACTATAACTTTAAAATTTTCTAAAGACGTTTCTTCCGCTCCTTATTCATGGGTGCAAGGCAATACTATAACCATAGGTGTTAATCAATTTTTTGACGGAAATTTACTTGGGGTTGTTGATGATGCTTTTTTAGAAGATAAATTTGTAAGATTTAGTTATAGATTTAAGTTTGAAGATAATGAATATTCTTTAATGGCTCCGTTTTCTCAACCAATGTTTATACCTAAGCAAGATAGTTCTTTTGGTAAAGGTGAAAATTATGTAGAAAAAGACATGGACAATGCTTATAAATCTACAATACTGACTTGGTTTGAAAACTCTATAAATAATATATTAGTAAAAGTGCCAATGCCAGAAACTACCTCTGCTCTTATGCAGTCTAAATTATTAGTTACTGATGTTGATATTTTATATAAAGAATCAGACGCTTTAGCTGTAAAAGTTTTAGACACTGTAACTTTATCTGATTTAACTGGAACATTTGACACAATAGCTTGGTCAGATCCTGTACATGGTGTTAGTTCTACAAGTTATTTAAGTTATGATTATACTTCAAACAAACCTTATAAAACACTACCTCAAGGTCAAACCACTAGAGTTTATGATAAAGTGCCAATAAAAGCTTTAGCACAAGAGTTGATAGGTAATAGAGTCGTGTATGGTAACTATGTTGATAAGCACACGCCTCCAACTTCTATAGCTTACAATGCTAGTATACAAGATAAGAAATATTATTTTCATGATACAGTTCAATATCCTTACCATAATTTAAAACAAAATAGAACTTACCAAGTTGGCTTTGTATTGTCTGATAGATACGGAAGACAATCGGACGTTATATTATCTTCTTACGATAGTGTAGAAAATTTAGCAGGATCAACAGTTTATTCACCATATAGAAGTTCAAGTTTAGCATCTACAGAACCAGTTATTGATTGGTTTGGTGATGCTTTAAATATTACAATAGACGAAGCTATAACTAGCATCGCTAGCACTGCAACTGGTGAACCAGGAAT
>Ga0206123_10004152_pt1 | contig 11505 bp, 1 predicted proteins | sample Helgoland_Spring_2_FD_160086 | JGI IMG/M metagenome (GOLD analysis project Ga0206123, IMG submission 160086) | Pelagic subsurface seawater microbial communities from Kabeltonne, Helgoland, North Sea - Helgoland_Spring_Bloom_20160316_1 | ecosystem: Environmental > Aquatic > Marine > Epipelagic ... | reverse complement strand
TTTCCTTTTTCTTTTCCTTCTTTTTTTCTTAGATAGTTTAGACTTTTTAAATCCATCTGTCGCATAGTAAAGCTTTACTTGTTTGTCAGTAAACACTCTACCACTTGGACTTACATTTCTATTTTTACCTACTTTTGTGAATGGCATATATTAAAATATTTTACTTGAACTCTTTGATTTCCTTTTAGTTGAAGGTCCAAAAATATTAGACGAACCTGTTATAGACTTTTGTTCTTTAGCCTTCTTTTTATCGTACTCTTCGTTTAGTTCTTGTATGGTTTTTATTTTTTTAGGTCTGCCTCCCTTTCCTGGACCTTCTATTTGATACTTCGAGAAGTTTAATAGTCTTAAAATATCTTTACCGATATCTCCATCCTTACCTATATTCCCATAGTTCTCCACAAACTTAGCAATAGTTGGAGCAGGAACACCTGTAAGTGTGGCAAGCTCTAAATATGCTTTTTGATAAGCCTCAGATTTTTTTGCAGGGTCTTTTAATTTTGCTGCATACGCAAACTTTTCAGTTAAAGCTCCTGCGATAGATAATATACCTACTGTTTTTATATTACTACCTGCCCATGGCTTACCAGTAAAGAAGTCTCCTGCCATCTGAAATAAATCTCCTACAATAAATAACGCATTTAAGTTACCAATCATAGCTGCCCTTAACAAATCTAACTTGTCATCATCCCTTTCATCTCTCAATATTCCTGGAAGTCCCATAGATACATACTGAAAAAATACAGGCATGATAACGTGGTACATAAAAAATGTTCTTAGGTTTTCAGCCACTGTACCCTTACCTGCCTTACTATCCCATTGCGATAGTTTTCTATTTAGGTTTCTTATAGCCACGATTTCCTTTCTAAGATACTGTTTAGGTGTAGTCAAGAACATATTAAGACCTCTATACAAAGGGTCTTTAGTCTGATAGTAGTCCTTATCCTGAAGGTCACCAGACTGCTGAGTCCTTTTAGTATCTCTTTCAAATAACCTAACTGCATGATCTATAGCCTCCTGTTCTGTTGCTTCTGGATTCTTCTTTTTAAACTGTGCCTTGTAGTACGAATAGTTTGGCATACCTCCAAGATAAATCGCAGACTTATCACCAAACTTAGTTGTCCACATCGCAAAGTTAACTATCCAATCCTTTGTACCTGCAGGCACAAATTTTTTCATATTAGCATCAGAATATGTCTCAATGGCTCTCATAATACTAGTACGTTGTCTATCCTTCATGTAGACCGAGTTGTCTCTAATTTCTTTATAAACCTTCATCATCTCAACCTTGTTCTTTGCAGCATACTTTAAGTAATTCAAAGGACCTATGTCATTAGCATATGTTATGAAAGACGTTAACTGCTTAATCATAATAACAGGACTTATAGCTAGCCTTGATAGTATGAAAACGTTATTCATTGCGTTTATAAATGTATTACCAAAAGAACTAGAAGTACCTCTAGAAGCAATCTTATCAATAATTGCTAGGGTATACTTATACACATCTTTACCATGAATCTTGGTTATTGCATCGGATATATATTTATTGTTAAACAACTTAGACATATCCCTAACAACCTCTCCATAGGCAGCAAAGTATTCCATCTGGTTTAGGTATGTGTTTAACACATCCATCATATCCATGGTCTTTATAGCCTTATTGCTATTCTCCCTAACCTTTGTTCCTGATGCTCCTACTGCAGTAGAGTAAATGTTTCTTGCGTTTTGCAGGTCTAATATAGAAGACTCCTCTTGGTCAACACCTTCCCTATAAATTGTTCCTGAGTAAAACTCACTCCAAGGTAAATCGGTTCTGTAAAGCTTCTTATATGCATCGTTATAGTGATTATATAGAAATGGATATAATTCATTAACCTGCCAGTCAGCAGTTTCTTTTACCTTTGGGTCAAGTAAAGCAATCATCTCACTCATTACTCTTTCTGCATTCTCTTCATTTAGAGCCTGAATAGACTCACGTTCTGCTTTAGTTGCATCTTTTGGAATGGTTTTTATTCCATACATTTCAGGATTAGAAAAAGACTTTCTGTTTGCAGGATCTTTATACATGTTGTATAAGTAAGCAATTTGATTTTGAGACTTAGGAGATAGTGGAAGACCATCTTGAATCATTATGCCTGTATCTTTTGCAAGTCTATTTTGCCTTGATTGTTTGTTCCACTTTTTACCATATACTTCTTTTAAGTGTTCTTGAATCAACTGCTCAACAAGCATCATTCTTCCCTTAAATAATCTACTTGCCTCGTCTACTCTTTCGGTAAACATTTCCTGAAGGTTTCCTCCATACATTTCTCCAGGCAACTTATCTAGTCGGTCCATTAAAGAAAATAAATCTTCAGCAGAACCAAAAGCTTTTCTATCTATACCCTCTTTTAATGACCTTAAAAATTTCTTTATTACATTTTGAGTATTCCTCTTAGCCTTCTCGTTCTCAAAAATCTTTTTCATCTTGTTCAACTCATCAAAAGCATCAGGCTCATTCATGTCAATTTTATTGCCTGTAATAGCTTCGTATCCTAACTCAAATTGTTGTAAGTAGTATAGGTGTTGTTCTCGAATTTGTTCTTTTAACTGAGACCTGCCATCCTCAATCATCTCCTTTAATGTTTGAACAATCTTGTCTAACTGTTCTACCTTAGTTTCGTTTGTGTCTTCAAGTTGCAGGGTATTGATATACATCATAGCCAACTCTAAGTCAACCATCTCACTTCTAGTGTCTTCAGTTTGATTAACCTCTGCAGCTAGTTCATTGAATCTGTTTTGTAAATTTATTAAAGCATCACCTATTTGTACAGGAGTTGCCTTGTCATTTAAAATTATAGAGTTTATGAAGTCAATTCTTTTCCTAATATCGTCAGATATTTTCACTGGTTTTTTTCTTCCAGACTCTACCTTTGAATACTTTTTGTTTAGTATTGATTTTATTTGTGACTGAAGAGATTTTACGTTTGTTTTGTTTACAAATTCAATAACCTCTTTCATTAAATTCTCAATGTTACCTGCATTAACATCATTAACTTTATTCACTAAATCAATAGCATCCTTCTTAGTATACAATGCTTTAGGTAGCGACTGACGAATAAAGTTTCTTAATGCAGTCTTCTGCTTCTGCAGGTCTTTAGCACCCTTTACTTTTTGTCTAACGGCAGCCATAGCCTTACGGATCTTAGCACCCATGTTGTTAGTAGGTCTCACTCCTGCAGTCTTAGTGTAGTCTGCAAGCATTCTGGCTTGTTGCGTAGAGAAACCTTTTCTAACACGAGTCTCCTGCGTACCCTTCTTCTTGCTACCTACAGTGTACTTGTCACCCTCGTTGATATACTCAGGTTGTTTCTGTAGGTACTCAATAGTCTTGTCTACTATCTGTGTGCTAGTTAGCTTCTTGTTACCCTTTAATTTATCATTCCTTTTTACAAGCTTTTTTCTGTAGGCTTCGACTCTATTGTATAGTTTAGTTCCTGCCTTGATTCCTCCTTTAATGTTTGTAAAACTCTTAGGCACTACTTCTAAGAAGTCTTTATCAAGGCTCATTAGTTCATCTACCTCTTTTGATGATCTATTTAACACACGCACTAAAAAGTCCCTTATATTAGACTCTTTGAAGTTGGCTTGCCTGCCCTCGTTTATAATCTGCTGAGTAGACTTCTGCTCACGCCCCTTTGGTCTAGATAAATTTTTCTTAATTCTATTATTTTCTGTTAAAAATAACCCTCCACCATCAGCTTTTTTAACACTATAGTTTCCTGGAACAGACTCCACCTCTCTTCTGAGATATGTAAGATCAGGTGCAGGTTTAGCTTCAAAGTATCCATTATTATAATAGTAACTATCAGCTATGTCGTAAATTGTTTTTTCTTTTCTAGGCTTAACTTGAACCTCTTCATTTACAGAGTAGCCTCTAACTTTAAAAACTTCATTGTCTTTAATCTCTAAATACCTGCCCTCAATAGTAGGAGTCGTTATAACTTTTACGTTTTGATATGGTATAGGCTTTGATGACCTCACATAGTCATCAGCACCAATCATAAACAGGTCCATATCCTTGTCTACTTTTATAGCCATCACTACACCCTCAACACCTTCAGGCAAATAGTTAAATGCAGTACTTGCATTTGGTGCTAGGTTTATTCCTTCTTTTTCTGAGATAGCTCCTCTAAGGTCTGTATCAATAATACCTGTGCTTCTAACTCGATTAAAGTCAGCTCTTGACACCCCTCTAAACAAATACCCACTAGCATCCACCTCAAAAACACCTCCTAGGTCTTTGTCTTCTTTTATTTTTTTGCCTTTTTTTACAGTGCCTTGCCTTGGATAAAACTCATTACCAACCTCCTTCATAAAAGGCTTGTTTAAGTCGTTTAATTTCTCAGCTAACGCTACTCTTTGAGAATATGCAGGAACTAAACCTTCTTTTAATAACTCAAGAGTTTTTAGTTCATCTTTTAAACTTTGGTAGTTATCAAAGAATTTTTTTGTATAAGCCTCCTTGCCTGCTTTGTCTTTTTGAAACTCTATTACAGACTCAGCTTCAATCCTAACCTTTAGTTCATCTATCTGCTGATCTAAGTCAGCAGGTATAGTAACAGGGATTTTTGATTCACGACCTTTTACTTCAGGTAATTTAAGCATACTCTGCTTTGTAGTAAAGTCCTTGTTTATGCCTTTGTTTTCTACAAACCCTAATCCTTTATAGAAGCCTTTCAGTCTGTCAATAGATGTAGCTCCATAGCTTGTACTAGGAGTCAATGCTATTGTTAGTCCCTTCTTATTAGCAAAGTCTATAACCTCCCTCATAACATTGCTTCCTACTCCAGTGTTTCTCTGGTCTTCTGTAACAATAATTTTATCTAACTCTAAAAAGTCTTTATTCTGGTATAGGTCTAGTGTAACATCATACTTTTCCTTTAGATTAGATTCTAAATCTGATACACTTTTCTGCTCACGAATAGAAGGTTGACTAATTTCTTTTACTGCTGTGCTCACTGCTCCACCGTAAGGAGCTATACTTGAAGTCTTCTCAGAAATATTTTTACCTGATATTTTATCTTTTATTTCTTGAGGCATTATTTCCTCTGCATTTAACTTAACATCAGGAACACCTACTACTTCTCCTAATATATCAGTAGAGTAGGTAGAGTGATTAGATTTTCCACCTAATCCTGTTGGTTTTAAAACCAACATTATATCATTTTGAAGAAAGTTATTTTCTCTGTAAAAACCATCCCTTAAAGACTGAAGGTCTACAAAACCTCCTAATGTTTTTACGAGTTTATGAAATTTAGTATTAGGTTTTTTAGATTGCTCATTTACTGCTATTAAAAAAGTTTTTCGTTTTGGACTTTTTCTCATTTTATCCCAACTATCAAACTCCTGTAAAGTTTCCTTAATTGCTTTAACAGGGTTAGTTTCTAATGCTTTTTCTTTAAACAAATTATAATCACCTAAACCTTTTTTATATTTATCAAACACTTTTTTATTAAATAGTTTGCTTGTTTCTGGAGAACCACTTATAATAAATATATAATCAGCTAAATCTATGTTTCTATTTAATTTTTTATCATCTAAACCACTCGCCCATATAGTTTTTTTCTTTATGTTTTCAGGTTGCAAAGCAAAACTTGGTCCTGCATCCATACCATCTCCTAAACCTAATTGATCAGCTACCCAAAACCAAACCTTTTCCTCATTGTCAATTATATTATCTATTAAAGATAATAAGTCAACTTTATATTTAGGAGTAACCAAAGACATGTCATACGAATCCTTAAAAATAATTTTACTTTGCCTTCCTTCTGGTGCTTTAATTTCAGTAGGAGAACCTATTGGTGTAGTTCCATCATCTAATATCTCAACATCTTGTTCTGTAATCTCCTCACCTGTTACAGTCTTAGTGGCTAGTACATTTATAAGGTCAATAACACTCTGGTCATCTTTACCGAACTCACTACCTAATTTAATACCAAACTTCTTAGCTATCTTCTTTAAAAACTCCACAATCGCATACTTAGCAGGAGCTTTTAGTTGCTTGTAGTTTTTAAACTCCTGGCTTGACATCAAGCCTATAAGTTCTGCAATAAACTCTTCTTCTTGGAACTGTGCTTGTTCACCAGTATATAGCTTACTGAAGGCATCAATTTCTTTGTAAAGCTTACTTGTTTTAGGAAGTGTCTTCTTAACAGACTCAACCATCTTTATAGCCATCGCCCTTGCCTTTGCATCTGTCTTTAACTTATTTAAAAACACTGCATGAAACACCTCATGTGGTACAGTGCTTAACTTAGCATTAGTTAAATCGATATGTATGGTGTCTGTCGTAGTATCATAATAACCTCTACCTTTTTTACCAGTATACTTAAAGTATTCTGACTTGCTTTCGTGTAAAACAATTTTTGTTTTAGGAAGTAACTTAGCAATAGCCTTAGCACTAGCCTTGGCTATTTTAATTATTCTTGGCTTTAAATTATTTACTTTTTCAGGCTTCCCTTCTTTGTTTATGTTTAAGTTAGGAGAAATACTCTCACCCAACTCATCTATAAAAAACTCTTTAATATCTTCTTGTTCTTCTTGAGTTTCCTTATCTATTTTCTTTTCTACTTTAGTGACTTGCTTTCTAGGTTTAGATGAAGCTTTCTTTTTAATTTTTTCTATAGCCCTCTTAGCCTTTCTAATCTCTGACTGTTTTTGTTTCATGTCATCCCTGTAGGATTCAATGACACCATCCATTTCTTCTTTTAAATCTTCTTGTTCAGCAATCTTTTCTTCTATCGCTTCAAACCTTTGTTCCTTTGATAGCTTTTTATCTTTTCTTATTTTAGCCTTCTCCTCCTTAATCCTAGCAACCTCTTCCCTAAAGTTATCCTTCTCAATAGTTATCTCCTCTTGAAAAGTTTCAACACTCATCTGATCATCCTCAATCTCATTCTCAAGCCTAGATATTTCTGGGTCAGTCTGAGGCGTGGCAGGAGTTTTTAATTTGAATCGTTTCGTGACATCTTTAACAAAGGCATTAAATTTATCATCAGTCATAGCCAGCAAATCTTTTACCTTTACTGATAATCCTCCCATTATAATTTCTCCGTTGTCTTCTCTAAAGTTTGGGCTAAGTTCTACAACTTGATTTACTCTTTCATTTCCTTCAGGTGTCATCTCAACTTGTTCTTCTACTTTTACTTCTGCTTTAGGAGCAGGAGCAGGAGTAACTATCATATCAGCCCCTACCTTTGTTCCATCACCAAAGCTTTCTGCATACGCAGGAGCATTTGCAATGACATCTTTAGCCATTGTTTTTGTACCTACCTCAATTATTTGTCCTGTAACTTTATTGACAACCCACCATTTATCACTTGTCTTATTTCCTTCTTCATCAAATAAAGCCTGTTCTTGTCCTTGACGATTATCTAGTATTTCAAAATCTTTAGACCATATTTTTTTATTGGTCTTGTTCATTTCGTAAACCACTTCATCATCAACCTCTACCTCAGCTTCAGGCGTTACATCCATGCCTGCTGCTTTACGCTGCCTGTTAGACATTCTAGATTCTAACTTAGGATTTATTACAGTCTTAATATCTACCTCTTCAGTGCTTTTAACATCTCCGTATGCCTTAGAAACATAATCTTCGTTTGTTAAGGTATTGTCTTTAGATACTGTTTCACTAAAAAAAACAACTCCATCTTCTAGCTTCCCTTGTATCTTTCTACTACCATCAAGTTGAGTAGTAACCTCAACAGTAATAGTCTCATCATTATCATTTTCAACAGTAAACTTTTGTTGCGATACAGGTATTTGAGAGTCGTTATATCTTTCTTCTTTTACATCTGTCTCTTCTTCAGGAGTAACCTCTACCTCTGTATCTTCTACTGTTTTATCACCCTCTTCTAAAGTTGAATCAAGCTCAGTAATTCCTTCAGACTCAAGTTTAGTTTCCTCCTGAGTAGAAATACTTTCCCTTGTTAACTCTTCTAGCCTTTTATTAACCCTGTCTAAAAGTTCTTGCTTTGGCTTAGACAAAACTTTATCTGCCTCTTGAATTTCGTTGTCTAGAGTTTCTTTTTGTAGAAGCAACTGAAGTGCCTCCTTTCTTTGGTTAGTATTAAACTCATCAAACGGAACACGATTAGCTATCATTATTCCTTCTAGTTTGTTTACAAGGTCTAACTCCTTCTGAGCTTCTTTAGCATCTAATTCATTAGATGGGTCAGCTATTCTGTTTTTTAATCCTGATATGTATGTACTTTTTAATGTAGGTTCTTGTATTGTATTCTCAAATATTTCAAAAACTTTAGGGTCTAAATTCTCAACATCAAGACCACTAACGGCAGTAGTTACTGCAGGAATACTACCCATAATAAAACCACCTACCATCTCAGCTAAACCTGCTTCAACTACCTGTGACATATAGGCTGCAAAAGTTTCTGGGGTTTCAAACATCTTGGACTCCTTACTAGCATTGTATACATCCTTTATTTCAATAGCTGCAATCTCTTGAGCAAACCCAGTCTCAAACTCTGCTAAACCTGCTCCTGTTACGACTAAAGCACCTCTTCCAATCATACTCTGAACATCTTGACGAATAAACTCCTGGAATGTCTTAGCAGTTGTGTTCTTGTTTGACTTACGTAAAGCCTTGGAAACTAAAGAGTTTAGTAATCCTTTTTGTGCTATAATATTTCTAAGACCTATGTTCTCTAATACTGCCGTAGCAATACCAATAGGCATCTTTACCAGTGTTTTTTCTGCCTCAGATATCTTATCAAACATAGGATTTTTTTCCATCTCTCTATCTACATAATCCGTAGACATGTTGTACATCTGAACAGTACGTTGTGCCCAACCTGCAGGAGTTGATGTTCCTAGCATAGCAGGCAGTGAACCACCTAAACCTAAAAAACCTTTCTTTAAAAAATTGCCCTGCTCTTGAACTTCTATCCACTGTTCTGTTGTACTCTTATCCTTTAAAAAGTCATAAGCTCTACGACCTGCAGAAACCATACCCTCGTTACCAAAGTTATCTTTTTGTGCTCCAACAACTGAGAATGGATTTCTAAACTTAGGGTCATCACTCATAGCATCAGTAAAGGCACGTTCTCTTGCACTTATTAACCTCTTCCCTTCAGGGTCACTAGGGTCAACCTTTGGCTCGTAATACTTTTTAGTTTTTCTTTCAATGTCAAGTAGTGCATCCTGGACTATATCAAAGTTTGTTTTTTTTCTTTCCTGTATTCCTCCCTCTGTAGAACCTGTTTTCATGGCTCTAGCTCTTGCCATGCTAGGTGTATTTAAGAACCCTTTGGTGACAATAGAATCAAAAAACAGTTTAACATCATTAGTGTCCCCACCAAGAGCTTCAACTACCTCATCAAGAGACATGTCTTCGTTTAATCCTTCAGGAGCTAAACCTTTTTCTTTAGCTATTTTAATTATGTCCTTCTTGTATTCTTCTTTTCTAGTTTTTACAGGAACACTAGCATCAGTATCATCTCCCATTATCATCTTCTCATCCAGGTATGTTCCTAAGTCTATAAGTAAAGATATTGGTGTAAACGTAGATCCTGATTCACCCATCATTTTATTCCAAAAACCTGACCACCATGTGCCTTGTTCTGCTTTCATTGCAGTATACTCTCCTGCAATCCTGTCTAACTTTGCACCTTTATATCTAAAATCTTTAATCCCACCTTCTATATCTTTAAGTTTTAAATCTAGTTGATTAGATTGTTTCAACCATTCACCGTAGTTTGCTTTTAATACAGGATTGTTTTTTATTTGTTCTTTGCTAACATTAGAGAAATTAGATTCGTATATACTGTCTAGTTTTGCTTTAGCCTTAGCATACTCATTAGCCTCATAGACAAATCGTTCAGATTCTTTATTAAATAATTTTATGGTAGCATTTAATTCTTCATCAGTCTGAATAGTTCTTTGGTTTTGTACTATAGCTTGACTTTGTTTTAGTATCTCGCTTTCCTTTCTTTTATTTTCTCTAAGAAATTTTTCTAATTCTTTTGAAGTAGTTTCTTTAAAAAAAAGTCTATCTAACGGAACTTTTAATTCTTTATTCGTGCCACGAACTTTGACACGCATTTCATCACCCAAAATATTTGCTTCCTCAAAGTCAAAGCCATACTTACCAAACTTGTATTGCATTTCTGGAACTACAAATTCTTCTACGTCAGCTATCATTTCTGGAGTAACAGAAGTCTTTAAGGATGCTTCAAATTCTGAATCCTCGCTTTCTATAGGCTCAAGTATATTTTGTGGTTGGTACTCTGTAGTTTCAGGAGTTTCTTGTGTATCCAAAGAAGTGTCTTCCGTAACCAATTCCACATCTTTTTTTGGAGCAACAAAAGTAGATTCGTCTTTTTTTTTTAATCCATAAACTTCGTTAAAAGTTTCTATATCATCAACATTATATGTTGGTTTAATAACCTGATCAAAGAACATTTGTTTTTTATTTTCATTCATTAGATAATTTTTAAAATCATCTATAGACCCAACATCATAAGTTTCTTTTAAGTCGTTATACAGTAATAAAATAGCTTCTTCGTTCATATTAACTTCCTGGTAATTTCTTCTTATTGTTTGTTTCTGTTTCTTTTGATCCTCCTATTACACCTCCAGATATATCAACACCTGACTCTATAAATACATCTGCTGCTTCGTTTGATATTAACGGAAGAATAAAATCTAAAAAGTTTTTTGTTTTTTCTACACTACCACGAGACCCTACCTCTAAAACATACTCTTCATCCCCACCTCCAGGATATTTAACTAATACATCATTAAATGGAGAATTATCTGGTCTAAAAGTAAACCCTAAAGCACCAAGTTTAGACTGCAGGAATGTAGCCACATCGTTATCACTCATATCTTTAAATGTGTTTTTTCCTATCATGCCTCTTACCTGACTCCTGACTTTTGTTACATTACTTTCTATTTCCTCACCTCTTCCTCCAGTTACCCCTTCAAATGAATTATCTTTTCCACCACCAAAAACTGATTCCGTACTTAATCCTTTTTCTCTCTTAGCTTTATCTTGAACTCCATGAAGCTCTACACCTGCTGCTGCCCAATCTACATAGCTGTCAGTTATAGGAATAGCTTTATTTCCAGTTCTATTTCCTGCAGGGTTTTCATAACTAACCTCCATAAAGTCTTGCATTACAGGCTTATCTTTTGTACCTATATTTCTTGAAACAAAAGTTATGTCTTTTAACATATTTTTAGCTTGTTTATTGTATGGACTAGAAATAATAGAACTAACAATACTATTTCTTTTAGCAGGGTCTTTTGCACTATACAACGAGTTCCATAAGTCAACAACACTTCCTTGTTGCTCTTCAAGTATTTTAGATGGACTTTTTGGCGTAGGTTCTTTTTGAGTTTCCTTACGACCTAGTTGTTTGTCTATGTGTCTTCTTAAAAACTCTTCAGCTTTAGCTTTTTGTTTTTTACCCATTTCACTTGTAACATCCATAATCATTTTAC
>Ga0206123_10004149_pt1 | contig 11512 bp, 16 predicted proteins | sample Helgoland_Spring_2_FD_160086 | JGI IMG/M metagenome (GOLD analysis project Ga0206123, IMG submission 160086) | Pelagic subsurface seawater microbial communities from Kabeltonne, Helgoland, North Sea - Helgoland_Spring_Bloom_20160316_1 | ecosystem: Environmental > Aquatic > Marine > Epipelagic ... | reverse complement strand
TGTCCATTGGACATTTTTTTTTTTTTATTTTTATTTTTTTTTGTTGCAACCTCGAAGTTAGCGGCCACCATTTCGTCGCAGCCGCGCGAGTACCGCCGCAGCACTCATGGTTGCGATGGTCCCCAAGGCCAGCGGATTCCAAGACTACCCAGCGGCGTATCTAACGTGTCCGTTGGACGCTTTCACCCCCCCCGTGCGATGCACTTTGCGTATCGCCTCGTGGGCGCACGTGCGGTCCCCCCAGCCGCCACTCCGTCGTCCCCGATACGTCGGCGTCGGCGTCGGCGTCGGCGGCGCCGTCGTCGTTGGCGTCGGCGTCAAACGTTGCGCAGACCCACAGCTCGGCCGTGTCGTCCGGGGCCGGCCGAATCTCGGCCTCAACCCGTACCAGCGTGCCCACGTCGGCCGCGACCCCGTGGACCGCCGAGAAGGCCGCGGCAAACTCGCGGGCCACGGTCGCCGTTTCCGGCGTCGGCGCCGCCACCCACGTCACGATCGAAACCCCGTCGCCGTCGTCGGACGGCACCAGTTCCAGATTTTTCAGCAGCGGCATCACGTGCGCAGCCACGTCGGCGGCCGGCAACGTCTGCGACACGTAGACGGCGAGCTGCCCGTCCGTCTCGCCCGCCGACTCCGTCGGCTCGACCGGCGCCGTGGTCGGCGGGGCCTCAAAGTACACGCTCCACAGCACTGCAAGCTGCGGTACTTCGACCTCCATGAACGTTGGGATGCAGGTGTGCAGCGATCGGCCGCACGCCTGGGGGGTGCCCGGCAGGCAAATCAGCCGGACCCCCGCCGCGGCGTCGCCGTTCGTGTACGCACGCCACCACCACCGCGCCGCGGCCACGTAGCAGCCCGCCGCCGCCGCGGCGTCGCCCATCACCGTCTGCGCCCAGGCGTTGCCGTGCCGTGCCGCCGCTTCGCGCCACCACCGCAGGCTTTGGGTCGCCGCCGCGAGCGTCGCCGTCGCGCACGGGTGCCTTCGCCCTGCCGCCGCGGCCCGGAGAAACACGAGCGCCCGCTTTGGGTTGGGCGGCAGCACCGACCCCGCATCGGTCATGAGCGCCACCGTGTTGAGCTCGGCGCCCGTCGCCGTCCCGGCCGCCGCCCTCCGCAGCAGTGCACGGTACAGCACCTTGGTCGACCGGAGCATCGTGGGGCCCGAGCAGTGCGGCGGCATATACGCAAAACCCAACCCGCGTTTGGGCGTGCGCAGCTCAAGTGGCTGCCGCCACCGCGAGCATCCCGAGGGCGAGCACCACAATCGCCGCCACCATCACGTCGTAGCCGCCGCCAAGGCTGCCGTCGTGGTAATCAAAGTCGGTGCAGCGGGGCTCGTCCTTGCCGGGAAGCACGATCGGCGTGCCGTACACAACGCCGGCGAACATCTTAAAGTTTTTTCAGCAGGTGGAGCGTGTCGAGCGTGATGGTCCACTGCAGCTTGCCCGCCGCCACCGTGAGCATGAACACGGGCGCCAGCAGCGTTACAAATACAAGCACCCCGATTGCCACCGGGATCATGATCTCGAGCAAAATGTGCCCCGACTGCAGCCCCGCGCACACCGCGTCGCGGTAATCCTCGGGCAGGCGGCAGTTGCCGAGCCCCGTCGCCGGGTCCTGCGCGCCGGGCGTGTAGTTGAACGCGAGCCAATCGAACGCCGGCAGCAGGGTCGTGTTGATGCCCCGGAGCGGCGTCGCGGCCCGCAGCAGCGGGCAGACGGCGGCGTTGCCGGCGTACTGCGTAATGTACTTGACGGCCGCCGTCGTCTTGGTGTCGCTGCAGGCCGTGATGGCGTCGGCAAAGCTGACGACCTCGTCGGCCGTGATGTTGGTTGTGGGCCACGCCCACGTCGGCACCTCGGGCTTTGCGCGGTGCGGGGACGCGAGCGACAGGAGGAACCGCACCACAAAGATGGTGCCCTTGACGGCGTCGAGCGCGGCGTCCAAGATCTTGTCGACCCCGTTGGCGAGCACGGCAAACTTGCGGGAGTGGCTCGCAATGTACGGCGCGCCCTTGATCAGCTCGATTCGGAGGACCACGAGCGAGAACCCAACCCCGACAAAAATAGCGAGCGGCACCGCAAACTGAAGCACAAGCGGCGCGGCCCGCGTGGTCACCGTCTCAAACACATCGAAGGACCGCTCCGCCACCAGCACCGTGTCGTGCGCAAGCTCGCTCACCATTTTGCCCCCCCCCGTGGCACCGTCCGGTTCGGCGTCGGATTCGGCGTCGGATTCAGCGCCGGATTCAGCGCCGAATTCAGCGGCGGTGGGGTCCTGCCCCACGCGTGCGTACTGGCCCCACCCCGGGTGCCGTCGTCGGAGGCGTTGAAACATTGGCATCCACGCCCGGGATCTAGCCCGGCTCTGTATATACGCACGTCGGCGCCAACCGCCAACTTACGTTGGCGCGCGCAACCATGAACGCCGCCGGCAACGACGATTCCACGGCCACGCACGTCCTGCTGCACGCCGCCGACGACGAGGCCGACGACGCCGACGACGCCGACTACGGCGGCATGCCGCCTGCACGGCCGCCGCGCATGCCCGTGCCCCGGGGCGTCAAAGTGTGCGCGCTGGCGACGTTCTTTGTCGTCGCCATGGTGGTGGGCTCGACCGGCCACGCGGCGTACACGGCGGCGTTTGCGGCGGTCGGCGAGGCCGAGTACGTGGCGGCGGCCGCGCTGATCGCGGGCCTCGACCACACCGCCGACGTTTGCACCGATCCGTGGACCTTTTTCTGCGGCCGCTACGAGCAGGCCCACTACATGTCGGGATCCCGGATCGGCGACCTCTCGACCGTCGAGTGGCGCCGCGCGCTCAAGGCCTACGAGGCGCAGAAGACGGGGCAGTCCGCGGCCTTTTTCGACGCCTGCGTCGCCCGCGGGGCCGACGACGCCGCGGGGTGCAGCGCCATCTACCCCGACCCCGCCACCCTGCGCGGGCTGTGGCGCGCTGGCGTCGCGCACTCCAACATTGGGATCTCGCGGATGCCGCACCCCGACACGGCCCGGGCGCACGAGCGCGCGGTCGTCATGTGGGCCCTCAACGACACGTCGGGCGTCGACGTCTACCCCACAAACGTCGACGCCGCCGCCGACCCCTGCGGCCTCGTCGACCTCTTCGAGGCTGTCGTGTGCCCCGACTGGGCCACCGCCGCGGAGTGCGCCGCGCCCCGCTTCCTGGTGGCGGGCGAGGTCGCCGCGCTTTGCACGGCCTGGACCGCGGTCCGGCGCGACCCAAACGCCTCGGCCGTCGCGCGCGCGGTTGCGGTCGACGCGTGCTACAACCGCGCTGCCCGGCTCGCGTCCCCCCTCGGATGCTTCCTCCGCACCGCCGAGTACTACCCCGATGCAAACCTGCCGTACCTCGCCGTCGGCCGCGCTCGCAGCAGCGGTGGCAGCGGCAAAGGGGTCGCCGAGTGGTTTGAGGCCGCCCGGACCGCGGTCATCGAGGTGGCCGCCCCGCTCGGCCCCGCGGTCCGCGCCCGGCTCGAGGCCGTCGAGCTCCACGCCGGCTGGTCCGCGCAGAACCTGCCGACCCCGCCGCCGCAGCTGCACGTTGGGTCCGACGGGTCGGACCGCAAGTTCGTCGAGGCGGTCGCGGCGCACGACGCGTGGCAGATGGAAACGGAGATGCGCGAGGCCACCCAGGTTCACCCGCGGTGGGCCATGAACAGCTGGAGCATTAATGCCTACTACCAGCCGAGCACCAACGAGATTTACGTCCCCGACTCGATGGCCGCGCTCGTCAGCCCGATCGAGCCCGCGACGGTCGGCACGCTCCTGTTTATCCTGAGCCACGAGCTGGGGCACGCGTTCGACCCCACCTCGACCGTGCTCGACGCCGGGCTGCTCATCCCGGCCGGCCCCGAGGCCGCGCGGTACGCCGCGGCCAAGCAGTGCATCTTGTCTGACTACGTAAACGCAAACGAAACGGTCGGGGAAGACTTTGCAGATTTTATTGGGATACAAGCGGTGGCAAAGTACGTGGCGGGAAAAATGGGGACGAAAAACGAAATAAGGGTAAAGGAGCGGACGTACACGCCGGCGCAGCAGACGCTGGCGGCGTTTGGGGGATTTTGGTGCGCGTCGACCGACAACGACGCCGCGCCGGGGGAAAGCCGCGATCCGCACTCGCTGCCGCGGGACCGGGTCGTGCAGGCCGTTGTCAAAAGCACTTCAGCTTTTGGGTTTGGGCCGTGCCCGACAAACCCCGCGCCATGCCGGTTCTTTGCAGGCCCAAGCTGAGCGCGGCGGCTGTGGGGTGGGGGAAAAGGATTTGGAGGATGGCGCCGAGGCTGAAAAAGACTATGGCGGCGCACTTGAAGTGCTCGGTGTAGATCGCAGCAGCGTCCGGCTCGCAGCCGGAGTCGGTCCGCACAAAGTGCCACAGCGGCTCGGCGGATTGGTTCATTCAGGGGGGGGGTACACCCGGTGCCAAATACGGATGGCGAAAGGACACAACTTAAGCTGGTCCACCGATATTGTCTGTGACAGATTTCTTCTCCTCGTAAAAAGCTCCGTTTGGAAGGAGCTCGTTATCAAGAAATTTAGTCTGGAGGAGTTCGGTCGCAAAGAGGCCTGCGCCGACGACGGTCACTACAAGTTGCCATACGGCGAGGTGGGAGGGAACTCCAAACTGATCTTTCTCAAGGGTCATGCCAAGGGTTTCTTCGAGATACTCCCCGATGCACTTTCCACTGTTGTCTTGGATTGCCTGCGTATGCGAAAGGAACATAATTGCCAGGATAATTGCAACGACGTGTGCAGCAACAAGGAAGATTGCACCAAGTCGCCTGACCGTCTGAATTGTCTTCGGGTCCTCGCCGTCGTAACCAAGCAGTATAACGCCAGCAACGTAGGCAAACACGATCGAAATGGCGGCTGAAATGTACTGATCTTCAGTAAACTTGATTTTCTTGTGGCAGTCGCGGTCCGTCCGCGTAGATTCGCAGTCTTCCCAGTCAACCGTTTTCTCTGGGTCAAAGAGGCCAAGGTAGCCATTTTTGTCGGCTGCGCAATCTTGAGTTCCATCTGGCTTTGGTGGGCATGCAAGCAACCGCTGAACTCGGTCCTGCTTGAACCGGCCCTTGTGGATCGCTTCCCGATCAATTTCGAACCGCGGGCAATGCGAGTAATCGTCGTCGTCTGCGTCATTGTCGTCATCCGCGGATGAACTGCTCTCGGCGCTGAGGCAATCGTACAACCACATGTGCTGCGAGGTGGTCTTGATGTAAAACTTTTCTTTGCCAGGGTGCACCGCCATTGCAACTGTACCTTTGGAGCACTCTGGGTCTTGAATAGCAGGTGTACCTGGAAAGTTGTCGTTCATAGCAAGGGTGTGGAGTGGGTCGTTCGCGGTTGTCCAAGCAGTATTGGGCGCTACGGTTTTTACGCCGTACGATTTGCCAATGTTCGAGTTGCCGCCGATGGAGTATTGTCGGACAGCCCCCATCTCAAACCCGCACAGCACGTAGAGCAGCAATGCATAAACTGCCATGGTGATAAAGAACAAATTGAACATGAACTTCATGATGAATGCAATGTGAGCGTACCCCCCAAACACATGCCGTCGCTTATATGGCGATCCTCGCGACAAAGGCACAAAACGAAAAAAAAAAACCACATTTTTTTTTTTTAAAAAAATAAAAAAAACAAAATAAACTATGAACCGTCTCGTCTACGTGTTTGGCCGCAGCGGCCGCGTGCCCACCACCGTCCACGGCCACGTGTGGGTCGCCCGCGACACGGTGCGGTTCGACTCGACGATGCCGTGGATCGCGCGCAACGTCGCGACCAACGCGGTCGTCGGGACCGTCCTTGTGAAGCAGGCCGAGCTTGTGCTCGTCTACGTGCGGCCGGGCGCGACCGCGGTCGAGCACGAGGAGCCGCGGCTGCGGCCGCAGCGCATGTCGTACTCGGGGTGGCGCGGGTGAAAACGCCGCGAACCGAGGCCACTTGCCTGCCAGGGCCTGCGTGCGTTTATGCATCGTGCACGGTGCTTTTGGGTCACTTTTGCAGCAATGCCTCGCGTGACCAAAGCCGCCCCGCACCCTTGCCCCGGGATCCAGGCCGAGCTGCGGGCGTACGCCTACGCCCACGACCAGCCCTCGCTCCGGGTTTATTTCCCGGCGGTTGTGAGCTGGGGCATCGACGTGGCGCCCCCCGACAAAGTCGCCGAGCGGCTGCACGCCGAGCTCCGCCGTGCCAACCCGGAATACCGCGGGACCTCGGACGCCGACCTGCCGCGCGTCGACCTGGTCTCGACCGCGCATCACGGGTCCACGCTCTTCGATTGGATGTGGAGCGACGCTGCCGCGCAGCGGACGGCGGCGGAGCGGGAGCGGGCGCTGGCGCGGCACGTGCTCCGGGCCCTGACGGTGCTCGCGCACCTGCGGCACGAGGGCTGCGCGCACCAAGACGCGGCGTGCTGGAACTACTGCATCGACGGCATGTGGATCGACTTTGAAACCGCCGTCTTCGCGGGCGCCCCCGAGTGCCGCCCGCACGCGTTGCCCGACGTGTCGCAGTGGCCGAGCTTTGCCATGACCGTGTCCGGCACCGACAGCGTCACGCTCTTGCTCAGCGTTGTCGAGAAGGGCCCGCCGTGGGCCGCCGCCTCTGCGTTTGTGAACAGCTGCATCGCCGCGGCGGTGCCGCCGATCGCGCCCGGGGACCGTCCTCGGTTCCACCCCGCGTACCTCCACGCCGCCGAGCGCCCGTTGCTGACCGCCTCGGAGATTGTCAACGTTGCCCGCGAGCTGCTCCCGCGGCGTTGCACTGAGCCCGATCAGAAGCAAAACCGCGGCGGACAGTCGTCGTCGTCGCCGTCGCCGTCGCCGCCGGTGCTTGCCTCAAACGGAAAGTCGGCGGCATAAATGTCGCCGGCGTCAAAGTCGTCGGCCCCCCGCTTGCCACCCCCCGGCCGTTCGGCGGCGTACGGCGCCAGGAGGCACGCAACCCCAAACAAGACCGCGAGCACGTAGCACCCGTGCGGCACCAGCACCGCCGCCCCCGTCCCTACAGCGCCCGCAGCAACCGGCACCGCCCCAAGCACCCCGAGCAGTTGCCCCACCGTCGCGACCGCCACTACGAGCAGCGCGGCGCCCGGCACACCCCCTATCGTTGCACCGTGCTCGGCCGCAAAAAGCATGAGCCACACCAGGTGCAGGTCGGCGTCCTGCATCCTCGCAACAAACGTCCACACCGGCGCAACAACCATTTTGGAGTTTTTTTTTTTTTTTTTTTTTATTAAAGTAAATTAAAAAATTAAAAAAATTTAAATTGTAATTCCCGTTTTGCGGTTCGTCGTCTATATAGCAATCTCGGGGTTAAAACCGAAGCCTTGACGACGCCCACGTTGTTGGACGAACCCCCATTGCCGCAGCTGCCCCGCTTTGCAGCACATTGCTTTTACTATTGCGGTTGGCCAGCTTTTGTCGGGCGGCCTCGACCGCCGTTGTGACTGCAATCCAATTTTGCTGATTAAAGGTCGGGGCCAGCAGCTGCGTCGTGACCCAGATCACAAACGCCAACGACATCCAAGGCTTGCCCTCGTCGCGGCGGTGGACCTCGTTCGCCAACACCCCCAGCGCCGTGCCTGCAGCGACGATCTGGAACACCGCTTGCTGGAGAACAACCCGTGCACGCGGACCCGCCCACTCGGCAAACCGGCTCGCCTGCGGCCGCTTCGAGCGGAGCACCTCGGCGAGCACCGCCGGCGCAACGTAGTACACGAGCACGCCTGCCAGCGCTGCCCACCACTTGAACGGCTGATCGATGCCGAGAGCCGCCGTCAACAAAATCTCGGCCACGCAGAGAGCCGTGTCGGGGCGGACGTCGGGCGTCAGGACCCCGCGGATGCCGATGCCCAACAGCGCTGCAGCTGCTACAATTCGCCACATGGACGCTGCTGTGCGCCCGCCGACGCCAGCATATATAGCAGATCCGGCCTCGCGAAACATCTACGCTGCCTCGGACCTTGTTGATTTTTTTCCCCAGTTCCCCGCCACGCTCCGCTCCGACGCCAACACGCTTGTAACCCCCGATGCCGCTCACCGAGCCCTCGCCCGTTCCGTCGCATCCACTCGTCGTTTCAGCCGCCGAGGCCAAGCGCGCAAACGCGGCGCACGCCCGCCACTTAAAGCTCGAGAAACGCGCCGCGCGCGAGCCGGACGTCCCCTTTAACCGCACGGTCGGCGGCCACCGCGCGACGGCGTTCGCCGACGACGCCCCCAGCTCCGCGTCCACCTTCTCCAGCGGCGGCACGTACTTTTAAGCGGCGATGAACGACTGTCTGGCGCTTCTCTTCTCCGGCGGCGGCGGTGCTGGCAGCGCCGCCCGCGAGGAAAAGGTGGCTGCACGCCTGGCGGCAGAGATCGACACGCGCCGCAACGACATGCGGCACGCCGAGATATCGGTCGGCGTCGCCAAGGCCGCGGTTTCCGACGCGTACCGCGACCAGGGCCGGACCTCGCAGGCGTTTTTGCTTGCCGTCACCAAGCTTCGCCGCGAGCAGATGCGGCAAAAAACGTGCTCGAGCGTGCTGTCGCGGCTCGAGGACGCCCAGCACATGACGGCCATGCGCGACATGACCATCAGCGCCCTCACGGCGCTTAAAGGGACCAACCTCGAGACCAACGATTTTGAGTCGCTCTACAGCTCGGCCGACGACCACGCCGCCATCGCCGAAGAAGCCAAGGAGCAGGTCGCCGAAATTGCCACCTGCTTCTCAAACTCGGGCGGCGACACTGACATTGACGCGCTCCTCGTCGAGCTCGGCCTCGAAGCAGTGGCGGCAGCAGCGCCAGCGCCGGCGTCGGCGGCGGAAGTCATCCAAGCAGCGCCCGTTGCGCCGCACGGACTTTCCTCGGCCGTCAATGTCAATGTCAATGTCGACGCCGACGCCGACGCCGACGCCGACGCTGACGCCGACGTGGCGGGGGGTCTGCCCGACCCGCAAGTAGGGCTTTCTCCGATTTAACTTTCTCTTTGTGGTTCAACACAAACAATGCACAAATGTCCAATGGACATTGTGTTTGATGCTCGGACAAAATTTAAAGGTGAACCGACCGCATCGGCGTTCACTAATCTTTTTTTTTTCTTTCTTGTCTAACCCAAATCTAAAGCATGCCTCCATCCCCCACTCCAACGCCGCCCATGCCTGACGGCGGTGGTGCAGACGCAAGCAAGCGTAAACGTACCGCCGACGCCGACGCCGACGCCGACGCCGATGCCGACCGCCGCAGCGTCAAGAAACCAAAGGCCGATCCAACAAAGCCACGGTCGACTTCGACTTCCAACCCAAAGCGACAACGCAACCGCAACGCCTTGACAGCCGCGCAAATAGGGTTCTTCTCGGTCGACGCGCACATGTGCTTGCCAGAGGACACGTCCGCCACTGTGATTGCGGACATAACTGCGGCTGCAAACGCGGTCGTTGCCGACGGCGAAACGTCGGTCAGGGATGCGAAAGAGGCGGCCGCGCGCCAACTCGCTGCACGCCTCGACGAGAAACGCGAAGAAACAATCGATGGGGTGGAGCGGTGGTGTCCAGACAAAGCAGCGGAGTACGCCGCGTACATGCGGCGTGACGGCGCATCGCTGCCGGGGCGAATGGACGTTGTGGGGGCGTTGAAGGGCTTCAGCGAAGTCATGACTGCGGCCGAGAACAAAATGACGGCACTGCAAGACGCGCTGGATCGTGCGATTGCTGCGACCGCCGCCGAAGACAACACGGTCAACTAAAACAACCCTCGATTAAACAGTCAACTTCTCTTTCTTTTTTTAATAATAAAACAATATTACTCCGAAAATGCACGGTGGATCTCAGGGTACGCCGCGCACCATTGAATGTGACGGTGAAGTGCGCTAACGCCGCCGCTGTTGAGCTCGGGCGATTGTTGCTGCCGCATAATAAAGTAGTTGTTCCACGTGTACCGGTACGCATCGCGGAACCCCGCAAACCGCCACGCGGGCGGCGGCGCAAGCCCGACGACGTCAAAGTATTCGGCGATGGTCGGCATGAATGGGCTAAAATCCGATTTTGGGGGATGAATGCACGGCTGCAGCCGAGGCAAATAGTGTGCCACACCTACCGAGTGCACGGTTGCCCGCCAGCCGCCGAATGGTTCGCACCCGCGCCCGCGCCGACCCCTGCGTCTACTGCCTCGAGACCGCAATCGAACATCCGGTGCGTTTGTGCGCGACGTGCCCCGCGCGGGCGTGCGCGCGGTGCTACGAGGTGGCGCTGCGCCGCACCATCCTGGTGCCCGAGATGATGGCCGCCGACATCCGGTGCCCTGCGTGCCGACGGCCGTCGTTGCCGTCGTTTGCGCAGCTGACCAAGTCGCCCGCGCTGCTCGCGACCGTCGCCTGGCAGCACGACGATTCAAACTACGCGTCGTTCTGGCGTGCCGTCGGCCGGGGGGCGCCCCCCAACCTGGGCATGTCACGGTTTGTCATGTGCATGTACTCGCTCGCGGCCGAGCTCCGGATGCACCTTCTTGCCCACGCCGTCGCCGGCATCGATCAAGCCGACGCGCTGGCGCGGCTCCGGCCGCGCTCCGACCGCGCCGCCCGCATGGCGGCCATCGCTGGCGCCGCGAACGTTGTTACCCGGGATTTTGACGACTGCGCTCCCTGGACGCCGCCGCCGTCCGGACCGTCTCCTGCAGCAGCCACAGCAGCGTCAACGATGCAAACGCGCCCGCAAACCCCCACAGCAGCGTCTTGGCGCTCGCAAACACCGTGATGGCGAGCGTCGCCGCGAGCGAGCTGGTGAGCTGCACCAGGATGTTGCCGCCGACTTTGAGCACAAAGTCGGCGAGCTCGAGCAGCGGCTTGAAGGCGGACGTTGCAAACCCGTTGACGATCTCGGCCTGCACCGCGCACTCGAGCATGTAGACGCCCGCGGCGCCGATGGCGGTGCTGATGATGATGATTACGATCGAGTGGTCCTTGTCCTGCACGAGCCCGTCGATGTTCCGGAGCACCACCGTGTAGATGAGCGCGTTTTGAAACAGCACAATGATCTCGGCCGCGCGCGCCGCCGCGTTGAAGGGGGGCATGGTTGCGGTGTTTTTTTTTAAAAAAAAAATAAAAGTAAAAACGGCAAAGTGTAAAAAAGGTAGGGTACGTAGACACGTTGCAAGGGTCGATGATCTTGTCGTACAAGCCTACGTATATGGCACCACGCGCACAGCCACGTACCGGCGTTCGTTCACCGCCATGAGCGTCTCTATAGACGTAGGTGCCTTTCCAGCGTTTGTCGATTGGCTTGACACTAACAAGACTGACTTCGAAGCACTGACTGCGAATTCAATCGTTGTAAAGATAAAAGATTGGCCACCGAAGGATGCCCAATCGATTGCTACGCTTACCCAGCCACAAGATGTGGTCTTGTCCGCGCCCCCGCCCCCGCCACTGCCCTCGCTCGGGGGCGCATCCGCATCCCCGCCCCCGCCCCCGCCACTGCCCTCGCTCGGGGGCGCATCCGCATCCCCGCCCCC
>Ga0206123_10004146_pt1 | contig 11519 bp, 12 predicted proteins | sample Helgoland_Spring_2_FD_160086 | JGI IMG/M metagenome (GOLD analysis project Ga0206123, IMG submission 160086) | Pelagic subsurface seawater microbial communities from Kabeltonne, Helgoland, North Sea - Helgoland_Spring_Bloom_20160316_1 | ecosystem: Environmental > Aquatic > Marine > Epipelagic ... | reverse complement strand
GCTGGTACCTTTGACAGGCAACCCTATCCTTGGCTCCCCTTTCACCAACGGTAACGATTCCAGATCAAGTCTTTCAAGTTCAGGAATCTTTGCCAGAGTTTCGGGACTAATATCCTGCAGGTGTGCAGATAAATCGCGAATTCTTCCGGCTTTATCCAGCACGCCCGGCTTTTCAGCTCCCTCGGGACCATATCTTAAGAGTTTTAATCCTGCGGCATTTGCCGGGTCAATGTTAAATATCATCAAGACAGCCAGCACTCCGGCTATCAGGTACCTGGTGATATTCCCATCGGCAAGTATCTGCCAATGGCCTGCGTTTCTGGTCGTATAGTTCATCCCCTGACTCCAATATTTTTGTCATTAACAAGTAAGATCATACGCTAATTCGATCCTGTGATGATTGTAATTGCCAGGCAAAAAAAGCATGCTTCAACCTGAACATAACTACTGGCAAGAGGCGAGCAGATGTCCAATAGCGACTGGCTGACACAAGTAAAAGAAGATATTCTTGAACCGGATCTTCCAATCTGCGATCCACATCATCATCTCTGGGATCATCCAACCCATCGATACCTACTCGATGAAATTCTCGAAGACACAGGCGATGGTCACAATATTGTCAGCACGGTTTTTGTTGAATGTAATTCGATGTTCAGAGGATCGGGACCCGAAGAATTAAAACCCATCGGTGAAACAGAATTTGTCCAGGGTATTGCAGCAATGAGTGCCAGCGGCCAGTACGGCAACACCCGGGTCGCGGAAGGTATCGTCAGTCACGCCGACCTCTCACTCGGACAAAATGTCAGACCAGTTCTGGAAGCCCATATTGCCGCTAGCAATAATCGATTCAAGGGCATCCGACACGCAACTGGATGGCACCCGGAAAAATCCGTCAGAAACTCACACTCACGTCCCGCTGAACATTTGATGCAAAACGATAAGTTTTTAGAGGGTTTCCAGGTCTTGTCCGATATGGGACTTAGCTTTGATGCCTGGTTCTATTTTGAGCAGCTACCGGAATTCATCTCCCTGGCGAACCAATTTCCTGAAGCCACCATTATTCTCGATCATTTTGGCGGCCCACTTGGCATAGGTCCCTATCAGGGAAAACTGGATGCTGTGTTTAATCAATGGTGTGACCTGATTGCACCGCTGGAAAACAATCCAAATGTGCTATTCAAACTGGGTGGCATCAATATGAAAGTGAATGGCTATGATTGGCACAAACAATCCGGGCCACCGACATCCGATCAATTAGTCGACACAACCGCGCGCTATTATCAGTTTTGTATCGATCGATTTGGGGCAGATCGATGTATGTTTGAAAGCAATTTTCCAGTGGACAAAGACTCCTGCTCTTACCATGTTCTCTGGAATGCATTCAAAAAACTGAGTAGCGGATACAGTGAAGCCGAACGTAGTGCACTGTTTCACGACACCGCAACAAAAGCCTATCGGCTGGCAGCTAAATAGCTTCGATCAGGCAGTTAACATCAGATGTCGCGATTCGAGAGATAATCGTCAATTATCTCGTGTAATCGATCGCGCCCGAAGCTTGGCTCGTGACCACCGTGAACGGTTACAACGGGCAGTTCTCTTAGCCGCTTCATTGTTCTGATATAGTCACTGATATCGCTGTCCGGCAGGTCATCCAGCAGCAATCCGTCGTAGACAGCATCACCCGAGAATAAAGTGCAGCTTTTATTGTCCCATAACCCAATACTACCGGGTGAGTGTCCTGGCAGATGCAGGACCTCAAAAGTCCGATTGCCAAGATCGATGATGGAACCCTGCTCAACCCGCTGTGTTGGGATCGCTGACTTAATGCTGTAGGCATCAGGATCGTACCCGTCATAAGGCAGGGCTGTAATAAAATAATCACCGACCGGTGCAACCTGCGCGAAGTAGTTAAGGTAATCTTTCGGTAAGGAACCGGTCTCCAACTGGCCGAACTCCCGGTAGTCAGACATCTGGTCACTTTCAAGGGCGTGCATTATTCGATCGTCAAATTCATGCAGGCAACCAACATGATCATAATGTACATGGGTTGCCAGCGCTGAGACCGGCTTATCAACTAAATCGGATATTTCATCTTTCAGGGATGCAACACCCAGCCCCGTATCAATTAGCAGATCCCGGACACGCCCCCGAATATGCCAGATGTTACAACGCAGAAAAGGATGGACATGAATTTCGGTCAACAGTGTGACGTCCGGTGAGACAATCGTGCGTTCATACCATCGTTCTGCGATCTTCATTTTTGACATGGCTCGATTCTCCTGCCGTTGCTGGTGGCGGCGGCTTTTTGGGAATCTACCATACTTTTCAACTGCCGCCCTATCCGTTGCAGAATCTTCAGTATTCTGCTCTCCCTATATATCCAAAACACAATGTTCTCAGGGAAACCACGACGAGGTTTCCGCTATTAAGCTAATTATGACTTCGTTGGTTTGACAGCAGGATCAATTTTACCAATGATGTCCCGGTGATAACTTTCAGACGCCAATCAGCAATATATAGTGGTGAATTTTTAGCAGTTGTTAAGGTAGCAACCAATTCAAGCGGAGCATCTGGTATGGAAACAGGCATATTTACAGGATTTGAGGTTTCAGTGACGGGGCCAGGTATCGCCTGGATCGAGTTTAACGAACCGGAAAAGCTAAACGGCATGAGTGTTGGCAAGAAACGGGATCTCATTGAGGTATTGACTCAGGCACAGATGGACAACGCGATTAGAGTCATCGTTTTTATCGGTCAGGGGCGCGCATTTTGTGCCGGCGATGATCTGAAAGCCTATTCAAAAGGTGCTGTGAACCCCAACGCATTAATGGCCCCAATCCCTCCAGGCCACGATAATGCACTTGGAACCTATAATGCACTCAGACAGATATCCCAGGCACTCAATCAAAAAATTAGAGGTCTGGACAAATTAACGATCGCTGCCATCAATGGGATTACAATTCAAACGGGTCTCTCTCTGGCACTTTCCTGTGATTTTAAAATAGCTGCAGAATCCGCAAAACTTGGGAGTGCCACATTGAGGTTTGGATTATTGCCGGACGAAGGTGGTCAATATTTATTGTTACAACATCTTGGACTGGCCAAAACAATGGACTTTCTGATGCGAAAACGTATTGTTGATGCTGCGGAAGCCCAATCACTTGGTCTGGTTAATTCTGTGGTTCCGGATGGTGAATTAAGAGCCGCTGCCACTGAACTTGCAACAGAGTTTGCCATGGGCCCCCAGGTCGCTATGCGAATGTTGAAGCGATCAATCTATCAAGCAACGGAATTAACCTTCGAGCAGGCTTGCGATGAGATTGCAGCCAAAACCGCAGTCACAGATCATCACCCGGATACTCGCGAAGGGGTTAGCGCCTTCCACGAGAAGCGGGAACCGAAATTTAATGCATGGCTCAACAACACACCGGGGAACTAATTGAAAAGTAAAGAAACTCCGGCACTACCACCGGAATTTTTCAAGCGACAGGATGAATCCAGCGATGAGTTGTTTTATGTCGAACCCAGGTTCAAAACTCATATTGATGACAGTACCATTTCCAATCTTACCGAGTTTTACCGCGAAGCTTTAAAACCCGAAGACCGTATATTGGACCTGATGTCATCCTGGATCTCGCACCTCCCTCAGGAGGTTCGTTATCAACAGGTATCCGGGCTTGGCATGAATGAAGCTGAATTGGCCAAAAACGAACGTCTGGATGACTACGTTGTACACAACCTGAATACCAATATGGTATTACCCTATGGGGATAACAGCTTTGATGTTGTTTTGATTGCTGTTTCCATCCAGTATCTCATTCACCCGTTTGAAGTTTTTCAACAAATCGCCCGTGTATTGGCACCTGGGGGGCGTTGCATCGTTGCAATGTCACACCGTTTGTTTCCAACCAAAGCGATCTATGCCTTTCAAACCTTGTCGCCCGAAGACAGATGCCGCATAGTCGCAGCTTATATGAATAACACCGGAGCATTCTCCGGCACAGAGAGCATAGACCGGTCCCCGCCGATAGGCGACCCATTATGGCTGGTTCGTGGCGAAATCAGTTGATCAATTATGGAACAGCCTGTTAACAGGAGTTTTGCTACAACATTCAACCTGGCACTAAATTTATCATTGAGGATAATATGACATACACCTGTTTCGACGTAACCATTGAAAACAATATCGCTCACATCGTGTTAAACAGACCTGAAAAACGTAACAGTATGAATGTGGCATTCTGGGAAGAACTGCCTGCCATTGTTCACGACATAGACAATAACAGCCTCGCCAGGGTTATCGTTGTTTCTTCGACCGGACCACACTTCACATCAGGACTGGATATCAATGCATTTCTTATGGATGGTGCATCAAACGAGACTGGTGAGGCGGACCCAAAGGCACATCGCGTCAGAAGTGAAAAACTCTATCAAAACATCAAGCGAATGCAGAAAAGCTTCTCCGTACTCGAGGAGTGTCGGGTACCCGTGCTCGCAGCTATTCAGGGTGGCTGTATCGGGGGCGGTATCGATCTGGTTACTGCCTGCGATATGCGTTACGCAACCAACGAGGCCTTCTTTACTGTTTACGAAATCAATATCGGCATGACCGCAGATGTAGGTACATTCCCGCGTTTGGTCAAACTGATACCAGAGGGCATTGTGCGAGAGCTTTGCTACACGGGACGTAGAATGCCGGCGGAAGAAGCCAAAAGCGCAGGACTGGTCAACAATGTGTTCTCCGACCAGGAGACCATGTTGGCAGAGGTCATGAAGATTGCAGCTGAAATTGCGAGCAAGGCACCCCTTGCTATATATGGTTGTAAACGCATGATCAATTATGCCCGCGATCATTCAACAGCAGATGGTCTGGACTACATCGGCATATGGAACGCAAGTATGTTGCAACCGGAGGAAATGATTGAGGCGATTTCAGCGAATGCCGAAAAACGATCAGGGGACTTTGCGGACCTGCCGGTAAAGCGTGCCTAAAGCGCTAATATCGTGTGGTCATCAAAAAAAACAACTAGATAAAATGATTAAAAACAGGATTAGACAGAGGAAACAACTCCAATGGCAAGACTCAGTGGAAAAGTAGCAATCGTAACTGGCGCAGGCAGTGGTATTGGTCGAGCCACTTCCAGGTTGTTCGCAAAAGAAGGTGCAAAGGTACTGGCAGTTGATCTCAATGCAGAGGGACTGGCCGAAACATGCGCTGAACTGGAAGATGGTACAACAGGTTCAATTTCTCCCCATACAGCAGATGTTGGTAATGAAGCGGATGTCGAGGGCTTTGTACAACACTGTATATCTACATTTGGCGGACTTGATATCATCTATGCCAATGCTGGCATCTCAGGGGGTGCTGTCCCCTTGTTTGAACAAACCACGGAGCAATGGCAGGAGATCCTTAGAATCAACCTGATAGGACCCTTCCTGGCCGTGAAATACGCTGGTAAACATATGGCAACCCAGGGATCTGGCAGCATTATCTGTACAGCATCGGTTGCGGGAATTCGCGCTAACGCGGGGGGGTCTCCTTATTCAGCCAGCAAAGCAGGTGTTATCTCATTGGTCCAAACTGTCAGCAATCAGCTTTCCGGTACGGGAGTCAGAATTAACGCAATCTGTCCGGGTCTGATTGAAACAGGTATGACAAAACCTATATTTGATGGCGCACGGTCCCGTGGCAACGAGGGCAGAATTGGTCAACTTAACCCGACACGACGTTATGGCATACCACAGGAAATCGCAAATATGGCATTATTTCTCGCCAGTGATGAGGCTAGCTATGTTAATGGCCAGGCAATTCCGGTGGATGGTGGTCTTTCAAGCACCCATCCATTTGTGCCGCCAAAGGTCAGTTAGCTAATGTGCATCCGAAAACTATCTTCGGCGGTATTACTTCCCTCGTTGGTGCCTGTAATATAGACCTAACCTAGTTTTAGTATTGCAGCTTTGACTGAATTTCGTCGATTTCTAAACGGGAACTAACTAAATGAATATCGTGTTTGATCTGGGCGGGGTTGTCTTTAAATGGCAACCCGACAATATCATCGCCAGCGTATTTGACAAGCCAGAGATACGAAGGGTTGTTAAGCAGGAGATATTCCAACACCCGGACTGGCTGGCACTGGATCGAGGTACGCTCGACTATGAGCATGCAATTACACGAGCCGCTGTCCGAACCGGGTTGTCTGAAAAAGATATTCGCAAACTACTCGAGCAGGTCCCCAACCATCTGACACCGATTGAGGGGTCCTTCGAGCTAATTAAAGAACTGGCGATCCTGAAAAAGCCGCTATTTGTTTTATCAAATATGCATTTTGCTTCAATTGCACACCTCGAGCGAAGTCACGATATTTGGGATCAGTTTTCGGGCAAGGTTATTTCCTGCCGCATTAATAAGATGAAACCAGAACCCGATATTTATCACCACCTCCTGGATAATTTTGACCTGATACCCGAACAAACGGTGTTCATCGATGACACGGAGATCAACCTCAGTGCCGCCGCTGAACTGGGTATCAGGACAATAAAATTCCGGAGTGCAGCACAATGTCGGGATTCACTGGTTAAAATGGGTTGCATTTAACCCGGGCTCACAGCGACAAACCCGAGCGAACTTCGTTCGGCAGTTAATACTGGTCACTCAGATACCGGATGAGATCAGTGCTAGTGACGATCCCTGCCAGGTCGCCATTGTCTTTAACCACAGGCAAGGAATGGAAGTCACCACCTGACAATTTTTCTGCGGCTATTCTTACGGTATCGCCGTCACCGACGGTGATCAGATCGGTTGTCATCACTTCCCTGATGGTATATTGCTGGTCAATGATTGCTCCTATCGTGTGTTCGGATGCACCCTGAAGCACAAGACTGAGCTTCATGATATCTACAAAGCTCACCAGCCCTACAAGTTTCGTTCCATCGATTATTGGGACATGATGAATACCCATATTTGCCATCAAGTGATGTACCTCACTCAGCTTTTGCCCAACCTGGATGGCTTCAATTTCAGTAGACATAATGTGATTGATTGGATCATTTTTTCTCATTCGGATTTCCTTTAAGGGTAACTCAATAGTTTCGTTGGAAAACGATGTACTTCGCTTTCAACTACACTATGCAACGCGGGAAAAGAATCGGCGTTGATCCAGGTCTACAAATGATCAATTACAGTACAAAGTGGTTGGAGAGAAGTGAATGGGGAAAGGAGCTAATGAAGCAGCAAGACAAACCTAATACAGTTACGTTCACTCCATGGACGTGGTTGAATTATCTGCCTGGCACCAGACACTTTTTGTAATTCAATCCGGGGCTAACTTATCCTGCTGGGCGTGACGCTGCTGATCAACTAACTCCAGCGCTTCCCTGATAGACGGGTTCTCGTCCATCGCATTATTCAAGTCGTGGCGACCGAGAACATAAAATGTGCAAGGACTCATACTCGTCACCGTCGCTGTCCTGGGTTCATCATGTAACAACGCCATTTCACCAAAAAAATCTCCGGCTATTAAAGTCGCCAGATTTACGTCGATGTTGTTCACGGTACGTGAAATACGTACAACGCCCCGTGCAATCATAAAAAGCCGATCATCCGCTTCACCCTGCGCAATAACCTTTTCACCAGCAATCACGCTGTGACGTTTCATCTTTTTAGCGAGTGCTTCGAAATCTGCTGGCGAAATTTCAGTAAAAAAAGGTACTTTTCGCAGCAACTCTTCCGGCGAAACTTTGAGGCGTGCTATTTCCTGACCGCGTAGGTTCCATAAACGGAGCAGGCGCTCATCTCTCATTTTCTCTGCAAGTTCATGGGGAATGTTACCCTGATTATCCTCAGATTGAATTGCATCGGATTCAGAAAGCAAAATTAATCTTTTACCCAACCTTTCCTGCATGGACCCCACAAATTCAGGATACTGTTCCGCCATCTCATGAATCAGGTGTTCTGCCTGCTCTAGCCAATCCTGGTATTGGCGCCTCACACCTTCAAATATTGATTGGTCAAGTTGGGTGAGTTCCTTGAGTTTTTCCATATCCGACAGGACCGTCACACAGGCCTGGTACCTTGCCCAGGACTCCTCATAGGCGATCGCAATACGTTCAAGCCGAAACCGCTCCGTGAGCGTTGACAGCCCTGGCACTCGCTCCACAAGCTGTAGCAGCACCCTTGATAGACTGCGCTTGTTCGGCGGAGGTGGCGGCAACTTGTTGTTGGCTACCAAACTCGCTTCGTCCAGAAACTTCACCGATTCAATCTGCATTGTTAAACCTGCCATCAAATTTCTCACGGCGGCCTCACTCAAATGTCCCTTGCTGTAAAGATCGTTGTATTGCGCCTGCTCACTACCATAACAGCGCAGGTATAACAGCACGATCTCCTGACCGTGATTGAGTTCATCGGTACGCAGTTGATTGAGTGCATTACGTGCCGCTATCAAGGCATCTTCACATTCTTTTTGAAGATGGCCCGCAATGGGCGCCGAGAAGAAACCACCTGACTGTAGTTCTTTTAATCTGGATATGGCAGCCTGGGAAGCACTGATGTCTCCCTCAGACTCTGCGATTCTATCGGACAAAGGTGGCTTGCTCAGACCTAACTTCGCAACTAACCATTCGATACTGAGCCCCTGAACCAGCAAAGTGAATAGGACCGCGCCCATCACAAGGGCAATAAACAAACCTGAATACTCAAATTCGGGAATACTCAGAACAATGGCCAGGGCAATTGCACCACGGAGGCCACCCCAGTACATAACTGTTTGGTAGGCGCGACTGGTCGCTTCAATGCCCGGGAGTTTGTTACTCACAGGGATCATCCCATAGATGACTATTGCCCGGGAAAGCAACATGCCAACAATGACCCAGGGCAAAACATGGGAAGACGCTAGCAGTTCATCGAGATTAACCCGCATCCCCACCATCAGGAAGATAAGGGCTGTCGCTACAAATGCCATGTACTCCCAGAAGTGATCAATATACTGACGAACACTTGGCGATATCTTGATTCTTCCCCAGGTACCCAGGGTAAGTCCCGCTGCAACAACCGCGACTACCCCACTGACATGGAATATTTGTTCAGCTATAAGAAAAGAAGCGTAAGCAAGAATTGTCGTTAGTGTTGTCTCGATATAGACATCCGCCCGTACCATACCCAATAATGTCCCTGCGACAACTGCCAGTATCCAGCCGACAACCAGACCGCCAAAAAAGACCGTCAGAAATTCCACAACCGCAGGCAGGAGACCGGCACTGTGATCTCCCGCATCGGCACTAATGCCGGCAATCAGGATACTGGCGAGTACAATGGCAGTTGCATCATTAAACAGACTTTCGCCCTCGACTAACACGGTCAAACGCCTGGGTGCGCCTAACTGTTTAAAGAGGGCAATTACTGCAACCGGATCAGTTGCACTCAGAATAGCGCCTAGCAGTAGTGCCGGTAGCAATGGAATGGAAGTTGCGAGTAGCAAGATACCTGCAATGATCCCGGTTGATAGTAGCAACCCCGGTACAGCCAGCGTTAGAATCGGTACAATATTTTGCCAGAGCTGACGCGCATTCAGGTTAAATGCTGATTCAAATATCAGCGTTGGCAAAAACACATACAGAATTAAATCAGGGGATAAACTCAAACCTGCAAGCATATTCAATGCAGGAATATGCTGGTCGGAAAAGACACCTGTAACAAAAGAAAGACCAGCACCCACTACTACCAACAATACAGTAAAGGGAAGTTTTACCCGTTTACTGATGGCCATGACAGCCGCAGCAACCAGTAGCAGGACGATGATGCCACCGACATTCTCAACTAGCAGTGAGGTCTCATGCACTTCCGTTCCCCTTTCAAAATCAGATAGTCACCACGAGTATCCAGTTAGCTTTCTGAATGGATGTCCGGCAGGATATATTCTGTACTCTTCATTAATGCATTCTGGTACATAATGCCACCGTGCGGATGATGAAGCTCCGCATGATTGTAAATAAACTCGAAAATTTCTTCTGCCCTGTTCGAGTCTACGACCACACGAAACATCTCCTTTTCGGTTTGGTATCCCGCTTTTCTGTGCATCTTGGCGGTGATATGCCCGGAGCCTCTCGCATTATTTATATTCCCCGTGACGATACCTTTTTCGTTTAGGAGCTTTTCACTCACTTTGGCTGCAATCCCTTTTGGCAGAATGCAAGTGATCAATTTCCTGTCAACAGCGATGGCCGTCGATAGTTCACTTTTGAGGTTATCGGACTCATTTTCTGAACTTGTCATACCCACCTCATTTACTCGTCAGATACTGAAGCATCGGTTAGTTTACTGATTATCTCAGGAGGAACATACGTTGCAGCTTTTTCCAGAGGCGTCACGTACATTATTCCCATCCCTGGCGTATCGAGTTTCCCTGCAAGATAGATTTTCTCAAACACACGGTCAACCTGGTCAGTTGCGACAACGATTGTGATAATTTCTTTTTCTACCTCCACTGCCAGACCTACAATTCCCAGCCTTTCCCTTACCCCCGAACCTCTTGCATAAAAAATGGTTGCGCCTTGAGCACCGGCTTCCTGGGCAGCAACTACAACATCATCTGCTATCCCCCGCTGTACAATGCAAGTAATCAAAGCGACGTCTGTTAATACGGTGATTTCCCTGTTACTCATGCGTTTGCTCCCTGTAGCTTAATCTCCCGGGCTTTTTCCTCGGTCTGGTGCCGAATGCTGATTCGCCAGTTGACCCAGAGTCCGGTTGACATGACAGCAATAATTGGACCAATGGATGCCATGGATAAAATACCAAATCCTTCAATAGCGTCCATGGAATTACCAAAGCCAAGCCCCATTGCCAATACAAGTGGCACCGTCACTGGGCCCGTGGTCACGCCTGCACTATCCCAGGCAATGTTGACAAACTCCTCTGTCGACAACCAGGTCAATATGACAGCGATAGAATAGCCACCAAGAATGAGATAAATGATAGGAATATCAAAGACAATTTTTGCAACACCAATGGCTATACCACAGGCGACACCAAAGGACACAGCGTACATCAAGGTAGCCTTGCGAAAGGCGCCGTTGGTAAGATTTTGAACCGTATGCCCTAGCGCATTTAGCGCAGGCTCCGCAAGTGTTGCGCCAAACCCTAACAACCATGCAAAAAGCAGTGCAATCACAACACCGACGATTGCGCCATACAAGGGTGATGCTGCAACCTGATCATGTAGTGCAAAGGCAGCAGGCACCAGACTACCGGATTGGGCACCGAGTTTTGCAAGGCCATAGCTCAAGCCAAGACTGAATACGATCATCCCAACAACACAAAGTGAAATACCATATAAAATAATCGCAGGCTTCTGTAATCGTTCCCGCAATAGCAATACCAGTACCAGTAAAAGGAAGATCACCAAGGGTACAATGGCGCGAAAACCCCCAATAATCTCCTGCCAGGGCGTCTGTTCTGCCCAGGTAAAACCGCTTGCGCCCTGGGCATTTGCCGCCGCAAGAATGATGCTAGCGGGATCGGT
>Ga0206123_10004144_pt1 | contig 11526 bp, 8 predicted proteins | sample Helgoland_Spring_2_FD_160086 | JGI IMG/M metagenome (GOLD analysis project Ga0206123, IMG submission 160086) | Pelagic subsurface seawater microbial communities from Kabeltonne, Helgoland, North Sea - Helgoland_Spring_Bloom_20160316_1 | ecosystem: Environmental > Aquatic > Marine > Epipelagic ... | reverse complement strand
TTTTTTTTTTTTTTGAGGTTGATGCGGCAACACCATTTTCAATTGTAGCTAATATACTGCCCTCTGAAACTTTATCTCCAATTTTAACTTTTAAATCTTTAATTTTTCCAGTTTCGGTCGATGGAATTTCAACACTAGATTTATCGCTTTCTATTGTAACAACAGGATCGTTTTTGTTTATTTGATCACCAGGTTTAACTAGAACCTCAATAACCTCAACCTCTTTGAAATCCCCTATATCTGGTACAGCAATGTTCTGGGCCATAATTAACTATTATAAACTGGGTGCAACATATTAAAAAATATATAAATAATAAACATTAAAGAATAGGGCAAATAGTCGAATTAGATCAAATTTTGTCACATTTTATGCTTTTTTTCGTCATTAAAATTTAATCAACTTAAATATGCGTTGGTTGATTAATTTTTTATTTAAAAAAAGAGAAATGAGATCTGAAAGAGTAAAAATTGTTCAGAAAATTATTTTAAAAAAATATCTATTAAGATAAAAAGATAAAAGCTAAATTAGCTTTTATGAATAAATCTCTTTGGAAACCTTCAGAACAAAAGAAAAAAGAGTCTCTTCTTGAAGATTTCTCTAATTTTGTGAATTTCGATACCAAACATAATTTTAAAAATCTTTGGGAGTGGAGTGTTAAAAACAAAGAGGAATTTTGGTCTAAATTTTGGGATTATTCAAAAATCATAGGAGATAAGGGTAAAGAAGTAATAAGAAAAAATAAAATTTTTAATAAAACAAAATTTTTTCCTGACTCCAAGATTAATTATGCTGAAAATATTCTAAAAAAGAAAACTAATGATTGTGCAATAAACTTTTTATCTGAAACAGGTTTTGAAGAAAGTATAACCTGGAAAGATCTTTATGAAAAAGTTTGTAAATTCTCCTCTTACCTAAAAACACTAGATTTGAAAAAGGGAGACAGAGTTGCTGCTTATGTTCCTAATAAAATAGAATCTGTTATAAGTTTTTTAGCTTGTGCAAAAAATGGTATTATTTGGTCATCCTGCTCTCCAGATTTTGGAACTCATGGTGTGGTTGATAGATTTAAGCAGATTGAACCCAAGGTGCTAATTACAAGTGACCATTATTTTTATAATGGAAAAAAAATAAATATACTTGAAAAGATAAATAATATTTTAAAAGAAATCCCATCAATAAAAAAAACTTTAGTATTTGCTTATAATAAAAAAGAAAAAATTGAATATAAAAATTTTATTGATTTTAATAAGGTTTTGCTTCAATCTAAATCAGATTATACATTTGAACGTTTTGATTTTAATCATCCAATTTATATTCTTTATTCTAGCGGAACAACAGGCAAACCCAAATGTATTACTCATGGAGCTGGAAATGTATTAATTGAACATAATAAAGAATTCATGCTGCATTGCGATATTAGAGATAACGAAAAGTTATTTTATTATACTACTACAGGCTGGATGATGTGGAACTGGTTAGTTGGAGGGTTAGCAACTGGAGCTTCAATTTTTCTTTTTGATGGAGCGCCTGTATATCCAAAAATAGATATTTTGTTAGAGTACTGTCAGAATAAAGAAATTAATCTTTTTGGAGTTAGTGCCAAATATATAGATCATCTAAAAAATGAAAATTACAGTAGTAAAAATTTAGATTTAAAATCAATTAAAATTATAACCTCAACAGGCTCTCCTTTAGCCGAGGAAAGTTTTAAATATGTTTATGAAAATATAAAACAGAATGTACATCTTGCTTCTATTGCAGGAGGAACAGATTTAGTTGGTTGTTTAATTTTAGGTAATTTATTTTCAAATGTTTATAAGGGAGAAATTCAAGGACAGAGTTTAGGTATAGATGTTGATGTGTTTACTGATGATGGAAAAAGTACTACTGATGGTGATAAAGGAGAGCTAGTAGTTAAGCAACCGTTTCCATCTATGCCGGTAAAATTTTGGGGAGATGATGATGGACAAAAATATCATAAAGCTTATTTCGCAAAATATAAAAACATTTGGCATCATGGTGATTTTATTGAAAGAACATTAAATAATGGTTTTATCATGAGAGGAAGATCAGATGCCACACTAAACCCAGGCGGAGTGAGAATTGGAACATCTGAAATTTATCAACAAGTCGAAGATATTGATTTTATTACTGAAGGCTTAGTAGTAGGACAAAATTATAATGATGACATTAGAATTATTTTATTTGTGACAACAAAAAATACTCAAGAATTAAATGAGGAAAAAATTAAATTTATACAATCTAAAATTAGAAATAACTGTTCACCAAAACATGTTCCAGCAATTATAATTAAAGTACCCGAAATACCTAAGACCAAAAGCGGTAAAATAGTAGAGCTTGCAGTTAGAAAAATAATTAATGGAGAAGAAATTAATAATAAAGAAGCTATAGCAAATCCTAATTGTTTAGATTACTTTAAAAATTTAAAAGAATTGAAGTAACTTATCTTTCAACACACATAGTGATACCCATTCCACCACCAATACAAAGTGTTGCAAGACCTTTTTTTACATCTCTTTTAATCATTTCATGTATAAGAGTTACAAGAATTCTTGTTCCCGAGGCACCAATAGGGTGACCTAAAGCAATGGCACCTCCATTAACATTGACTTTTTCGTCAGGAATCAAAAGTGTTTTTAAAACAGCTATACTTTGAGCTGCAAAAGCTTCATTTATTTCAAAAAGATCAACATCTTTTATTGACCAACCAGCTAAATCTAAAGCTTTTTTTGTTGAGGGAATTGGACCCGTTCCCATTAACGTTGGGTCAACACCACAGCTTGCCCAAGATTTTATTGAAACTAATTTTTCCAATTCTTTTTTTTCAGCCTCTCCACTTAGCATTAAGGTAACTGCAGCCGCACCGTCATTTATTCCTGATGCATTTCCTGCCGTTACTGTTCCATTTTTTTTAAATATTGGTTGTAATTTTTTTAAAGTTTCTATGCTTATCCCTTCTCTTGGATGCTCATCTTTATTAAAATTTATTTCTGTATTATTCGATTTAATTTTAAAATTGATTATTTCATCAACAAATCTGTTTTCGTTTTGAGCTTTAAGAGCTTTTTGTTGAGATTTTAATGCAAAATTATCCTGTTCTTCTCTAGTTATCTGAAATTTTTCCGCAACATTCTCAGCTGTAACACCCATATGATAACCATGGAAAGCATCCCATAACCCATCTTTAATCATTGTATCAATTAATTCTACATCTCCTAATTTTTTACCATCTCTAAGATGTATAGCATGTGGAGCTAAAGACATGTTTTCTTGCCCGCCTGCTACAACTATTTTATTATCGCCAGATTTTATACTTTGGTAAGCAGAGGCTATAGATCTTAAGCCTGATCCACAAACTTGATTTACTACATAGGCCGGTTTTTCTTTTGGTATCCCTGACCTAAATGCTGCCTGTCTTGCAGGATTTTGACCGGAACTTCCAGTCAAAACTTGTCCCATTATTACTTCATCTATATCATTTTTTTTTAATTTTATATTATCTATAGCGCTTGTAATTATAGCCGATCCTAATTCGTCAGCAGGAATATTTTTAAGAGTTTTGTTAAGAGATCCAACTGCTGTTCTTAAAGCTGATGTAATGATAACTTCATCCATAAAACAAATTAATAGAATTATATCTATTTTTCAATTATATTCTCTTTTCTTAAAAGCCCCACTAAAATTCCTAAAATTATGAATAAATAAGTAGTATTTCCGGTGGTAAAAAAACTTCCTGTACTTTTAATAGGAAATATTTCGACAATAAAAAGAAATATAAAAGGTATGATTAGATTATTATTTTGTAAAGAAGCTTTAGAAAAATATTTTCTATAAAAAGTATTATTCAATACAATACTAAAAATTATTAAAAGAATTAATAATCCTAAAATACCAGTTTCTGTCAAAATTTCCAAATAATAATTGTGTGGATGCATATTGCAAATAAATTTTGAGTTTTTATCTATTTTAGGTCTTATGTGACAGTAAAATCGAAAATTTTTAATACCTCCGCCAATATATTTATTCATTAACCAAGTTTCATAAAAAGTTGAAAATTCTCTGAGGTAAGTAGTGTTATTATAGTTATTAAAATCTTTTGCAAGTATGAGGGTTTTCATACTGATAATTTGTCGATTTAAATTATTAAAATTAACTTTTACTTCTTGATTAAAATTATAAATTAAAGAAAATATAATACTAAAAATTAAAATAAATGGAAAAAAAAATTTTCTTGTTTGTTTTTGAAAAACTACAATCAAAAATATTAAAAAAATAAAAAGCAACATTGGCATTCTATTTCCAGATAAGATTATGGCAGATAAGAATATAATAAATAAAAGTGGGATTATAAATTTTGATAAATTATTTGAAATTTTAGTAAAAAAAATAGGAATTAGAAAGAAAGAAAATAAAGAAAATCTTTGTATAAATCCTCCCGCTATTAATTCATCTCCAAATGGGCCACTTAATTTTCTACCTATTCCAACAGTTTTGAGGCCAAAAATATCTTCCCCGTGAAAAAATTGATAAAAAATATCAAAAGAAACAAAAATAGAAGAACAAGCACATGTAATAAAAAATAATTTTAAACTAATTAAGTTTTTTTCGATTATATATCTTAAAGCAATATAAAGTCCTAGATATTTTAGAAATAAAATAGATTTTAAGGGAGAGACTAAATAACTGACAATCTCATCTGATTTAAAAAAATAATAGTTTATAAAGCCAGTAAAAATAACTAATATAAAAAATGAAAAAATTAACTTATCTAAAAAATAGTATTTAATACTAAAAATATCTTTTTTGTAAAAAATTAAAGTAGATAGTAAAAGCATTAAAATATTAATATTAATAATTAAATTGCCAGCTACAAAACTTATAGGAATTAAGGACAGTAAAATGCTTAGATAATTTGATTTTGAAAAGTTAAGATTTGAAAAAAAATGCATAATTAAAATATCTGTGATATTCATTTATAACATGGATATTTTTAAAAAAAAAAATTTTAATATACCTTTTTGTAAATGCGCCTGTAGCTCAACTGGATAGAGCGCTTGGCTACGGACCAGGAGGTTCTGGGTTCAAATCCTAGCAGGCGCACCATTTATTATGAATAAAATTTCAAAATTAAATATAGTTTATTTTTTATTATTTTTTGGCCTTATCGCAAGGATTTTAGCGTTCATTTATCATTCCGACTCTAACATTGATAATGAGTGGGGTATTCTTTTACAAAATTTTACATCCTCAGGAATATTTGGGTATAATGTTGCGGTTAATGAATATTTTGCAATTCCAAAAATAGCAGAATTTGGTGAACGAGTTTTACCATCAGTCTTCATGCCACCATTATATTTTTACTTCATTTATGTAATTAATATAATATCGTTTTATTTATTAAATACGATAGATTTGATTATCTTAATACAAATTTTTTTAAGTTTAATTTCTATTATTATATTTAATAAAATATTAAAGTCACAAAAAGAAAAAAATAGTTTGAGAGTTTACTTAGTTTCTATTTTTGCATTTTTTCCAATAAATATTTATGCGACAAGTCAAATTTCCTCTATCACTTTACAAGTTTTTCTAATTTTATTTTTTTTATTTTATTTATCAAAATTGACAATGAATTTTAAAATTAAAGATTTAATTTTCTTTTCTTTTTTTTCAAGTATGCTTATTCTTATAAGAGGGGAATTTATTTTTTTTTATTTTTTTTCTCTTTTTTATTTTTTCTTTTTTTTCAAAAAAAATATTAAAGCTATAATAATTTCACTCATAATTTCATTGATACTAATTACACCATATTTGTATAGAAATTATAAAAGTTTTAATACTGTAACCCTTACAAAATCTTTTGGCTACAATTTACTAAAAGGTAACAATCCAGAATTTAAAGTTGAGGGAAATAGCAGTTTTATTGAAGAAAAGTTTCAAAGAAAAGATCTAAAAATTAAAACAAATAACAAGTACGAAATTGAATTAGATAATTTTTATAAAAATAAAGCAATTGATTATATTAAAAGCGACCCCCTAAAATACGTAAAGTTTTTTTTCTACAAAGTCATATCTTTTTTAATTTTTGATATTAACTCATCCTATCCACATTATTTTAATGTATTTCACATAGTTCCTAAAATTATAATAGCTATTTCAAGTTTAATAGGAGCTTTTCTTTCTTTAAGAAAAAAAGGTTTTTATCAATTTTTATCAATTTATTATTTTTTAAATATTTTTTTGTTTTCAATTTTTTTTATTTTGCCAAGATACAGCTTAATTTTACTACCAGTTCAATTATTGCTTTCTATAGAGTCAATAAAAGTTTTAAGACGAAAATTGATGAATTAGTTCAGAAATAATTTTATTTGTTGAGTATTTTTGTTTCCAATGAGGGTAGTCTTTTTTAAATTTTTTCATATTCGATATATACCAAATATGATCACCCACTCTATTTTTTCTGATGATGGTCTTACTTACTTCAATTCCGGCAATATCTTCAACAATATTAATTGCTTCTAAAATTGAACAATTAGAAAAGCGACCACCACCCGCATTATAAACCACACCCTTTTTGGGTTTTTTATAAAATTCCCAAAAACAATTTGTTAAATCGTTGCTATGTATATTGTCTCTAACTTGTTTTCCCTTATAGCCAATTAGAGAATATTTTTTTGATTTCAAAGTGGCTTTAACTAAATAAGATAGGAATCCATGAAGTTTAGCGCCAGAGTGATTTGGGCCTGTTATACATCCAGCTCTGAAGCATACTGTTTTTAGGCCCACATTTTTTCCATATTCTTGAACAATCAAGTCAGAGTATGTTTTTGATGTGCCAAAGAAACTATGGGTACAATTATCTATAGACATAGATTCATCTATTCCATTTTTAAATTTATGATTATTCTTAATTTCCCATCTCATTTTTTTTTCAATTAAAGGTAAGTTATTTGGGTTGTCCCCATAAACTTTGTTTGTAGACATAAAAACAAAAGGACTTTCAGGGCAGTAAATTTTAGTGAGTTCCAGAAGATTTAGTGTACCTTTGGCATTAATTTCAAAGTCAAAAAAAGGTTCTTTTTTTGCCCAATCATGAGAGGGTTGTGCAGCACAATGAATTATGATTGAAATTTTTTTTCTATATTTTTTAAATATTTTTTCTAAGGAGTTGTAATTTCTTATATCCAAATTTATATGATTATAGTTTTTTATAGATTTTTTTAGTTTTGATTTAATCCAAGAAATATCACCGTCATTTCCAAATAAATATTTTCTAGTATTATTATCAATACCAATTATTTCGAACCCTTTTTCAGAAAAAAAAAGAGCAGACTCTGAGCCAACTAAGCCACATGAACCTGTAATTAAAGCTATGCTCATTTAAAAATTTTTTTTAATTTTTTATTATTTTTAAGCCATTCATATGTATCTTTAATTATAAGATCAACATTTTTAGATGGTTTCCATTTATAGGTTTTAAATATTTTTTTATTATCAGTAATATAGTACGGAATATCAAAGATAGAGGTAGTTTTTTTTCTCGTTATTTTTATTTCATTATTCGTCATTTTATTACATTTCTTTGTCAAATCATACAATGATAAAGAATTTTTTAAGCCACCGCCAATATTAAAAGTTTTGTTATAAATTTTATTAAGCTTTTTAATTTGAAGAAAAATAATATTACAGACATCATCGACGTGTAATATATCTCTAACTTGATGACCTCTACCTCCGAATCCGATATAAGAAAGTTTTTTTTGATAAAGGTGTTTTGCAATCCATAAAGAAACAAAACCTTGATCTTGTTTACCAAATTGCCAAGGACCAGCAATTACACTAAATCTATTAATCAAATATTTTAAATTTTTTTTGTAAAACATTTCTTTGATAAGTTTTTCAGACGAAAATTTTGTAAAACCATAAAGTGAGCTGGCAGAATTAGTTTCAAATTTTTCATCAATAATAATTTTTTTATTTATCGGTTTTGTTAAATCATTATTTTTAACAATTTTTCTTAGTTTATCAATAGAGTATACCCGACTAGATGATAAAAAAATTATATTGGCATTATCATTAATACATTTTTTTAAAATATTAAAAGTTCCAATTAAATTAATATTTAAAACTCTGTCTGGATTTTTTTTTGATGCCTCAATAGCTGGTTCAGCACAACAATCAATTATTAAATTAAATTTTTTTAGATTTAACACATTTTTGTAATTTGTGATGTCTAACCGGAAATTACGAATTTTTTCTTTTTTTAATCTAATCTCATTAAATTTAGAGCCAGTTCTTACAAGATTGTCCAAACTTGAAATATTTGCATTTTTAAAATTTTTCTTTAGAAAAATCGCAATATTTGAGCCAACAAAGCCACAACCACCTGTGATAAGTATTTTCATGAACTATTAAATATCTTATTAATTTTTATAAATAAATAAATAAATGAATAAATAAATAAATAACCTTATGTTATCTGTAATAATTCCAGCAAGAAATGAATCGGACAATCTAAAAGATATACTGCGATACTTTACAGAAAGCATGGACAACATCAATTATGAGGTTCTTCTTATTAATGATTTTAGTGAAGATGATACATTTAATAAAGCAAGTGTAATTTTTAATTCACATAAGAATTTCAGAGTTTTAAACAATGAAAAAAAAGGATTAGGTGGTGCAATTAATCTTGGAATAAAAAAAAGTAATGGCACAAAAGTTGCTATTATGATGGCTGACCTGTCAGATGATATTAATGATTTAAAAAAATATAATAAGATCATGGATGAAAATAAATATGACGCTGTATTAGGATCAAGGTTTTTAAAAGAGTCATTAATAAAAGATTATCCTATACAAAAACTTTTTTTAAATAGATTATTTAATTTTTTTGTGAGCTTAATATTTATTAATAAATATAATGATTATACAAATGCATTTAAGATTTATAAAAAAGATGTTTTGAAAACTATGATGCCGTTTGTTTCAGAAAGTTTTAATATTTTTTTAGAAATACCACTTAAGATTATTAGCAGAAATTATTCTTATAAGATTACAAACATTAACTGGTATGGAAGAAAAAGAGGAAAGGCTAAATTCAAGATAAAAGAATTAAGGTCTAAATATTTATTTACATTAATTTATTGTTTTTTAGAAAAAATTCTTTTAAATATAAAAAAATGAACTTTTTTTTAAATTTATCATTAAAGCAATCAGTAATTGTTTTTTTCATTATTATTTTATTAATTTTAATAGGAATTACAATTTTTTTATAGGTAAGCAATTAGTAGTAAAAATAAACCTAACAAAACTCTATAAATTACAAATATTTTTAAACTAAATTTTTTAATATATTTAAGAAAATAATTTATAGTTATTAATGAAAATAAAAACGATAAAAATATCGCAATTAAGTTAAGCACTGAAATATTATAATTTTCAACAAAAATAGAATTTTTTATTCCAAAAATAGATACAGCACCTAAAGTTGGAATAGATAAAAGAAAAGATATTTTTGCAGCATCATATCTTTTAAATTGTAATATCCTCGCAGCAGTGATTGAAATACCCGACCTACTCACTCCTGGTATTAAAGATAATACTTGAAACAGTCCAATTAAAATTGCAGATTTAAAGTTGAAATTATTTTCGATATTTTTATCTAATTTTAATTTATCACTTACATAGAGTAAAATTCCAAAAATTAAAGTCATCCATCCTATAATCTCAATATTTCTTAGTTTTTCTATAAAATTAGTTTGTATTAAAAAAAAACCAAAACATATAACCGGTACAGATGCTGTTAAAATTTTCAAAAATAAATCTTTATTTTTAACAAAATTTATTAAGTCTTTATGAAAATAAGTTATAACGGCTAAAAATGATCCTATATGCAAACTAATATCAATACCGAGACTTTGGTTTTCAAAATTAGCATAGTTTGAAAAAATTATTAGATGCGATGAAGAGCTTATTGGTAAAAATTCAGTAACACCCTGTACTAAAGATAAAATAAAAATCTCTAACATTTATTAATTATTAAAATTGAAGGTTGTTTTTTTGATATCATTTTAAAATGCATATCAGGTATGCAGATAATAGCATTATATTTTTGCGTATTATGAAATATAGGTAATAAATATTGACCTTATTTGTCTATTCAATAGACATTAACTCAATTATTTTTAAGTTACTTATGAAAAAAAAAATGCTTCAATTTGTAGATCTAAAACAGGAATTACCTGAAAAAAGAACTACGCCTAAAAGAAAAGATGACTTTAATGAAATTTATAACGAATTCATTACAGAAAAAGCTAAAGAGCAATCAAGTAGATGTTCTCAATGCGGAGTGCCATTTTGCCAAATTCACTGTCCATTAGGAAATAACATTCCCGATTGGTTAAAATTAACAGCAGAAGGAAGGTTAGAAGAAGCTTACGAAATTTCTCAAAGCACTAACAACATGCCAGAAGTATGTGGGAGAATTTGTCCACAAGATAGACTTTGTGAAGGTAACTGTGTTATTGAAAAATCAGGTCATGGAACTGTAACTATTGGTTCAATTGAAAAATATATTACAGACACTGCTTGGGAAAAGGGTTGGGTTAAACCAGTTAAAGTTAGGAAAGAATTAAAACAATCAGTTGGTATAATTGGAGCAGGTCCAGCGGGGATAGCTTGTGCAGAAGAGCTTAGAAAGTTTGGCTATCAAGTAACAATTTATGATAGATACGATAGACCTGGCGGATTATTAATTTATGGAATACCAAATTTTAAATTGGAAAAATTTGTAGTTGAGAGAAGAACAAAATTACTAAAAGAAAGTGGAATTAAATTCGTTCAAAATTTTGAAGTTGGTGCTGACAAAACGCTATATGAGCTTAAGGAAAAACATGATGCTATTCTTGTCGCTACGGGTGTTTATAAAGCAAGAGAAATAGATATACCTGGACATAATTTACAAAATATTTTTCCAGCAATGGAATTTCTAACAGCTTCCAATAAAAAAGGCTTAGGAGATAAAGTAAAGTTATTTGACGATGGAACGCTTAACGCTGAAGGAAAAAATGTAGTTGTTATTGGAGGTGGTGATACTGCAATGGATTGTGTGAGAACTTCAATTAGACAAAAGGCAAAATCAGTGAAATGTTTATACAGACGAGATAGAGAAAATATGCCTGGTTCAGCAAGAGAAGTTGGAAATGCCATTGAAGAAGGTGTAGAATTTATATGGCTTACAAGTCCTAAAAGTTTTATAGGAGATAAAAAAGTTAATGCAGTAGAAGTAAATAGGATGAAACTAGGAGAACCCGACTCCTCTGGCAGAAGAAGACCTGAGATTGAAGTTGACTCAGAATATAAAATACCAGCTGATCTCGTTATAAAATCTTTAGGTTTTGATCCCGAGAATATTCCAAAATTATTTAATGCTGAAGAGTTAGCTATTTCTACATGGGGAACAATTAAAATTGATTTAAAGTCAATGCAAACAAACTTAGATG
>Ga0206123_10004138_pt1 | contig 11536 bp, 9 predicted proteins | sample Helgoland_Spring_2_FD_160086 | JGI IMG/M metagenome (GOLD analysis project Ga0206123, IMG submission 160086) | Pelagic subsurface seawater microbial communities from Kabeltonne, Helgoland, North Sea - Helgoland_Spring_Bloom_20160316_1 | ecosystem: Environmental > Aquatic > Marine > Epipelagic ... | reverse complement strand
TTACTATTATCCATAAAAATTAGATTATTCCTTCTTTAATAATGTTTTGAATATGAATAATTCCATGGTATCTGTTATCTTGTTCAACAATTAAATGAGATATTTTTTTTGACTTCATTAATTTTAGAGCATCAATAGCCATTGTATTAGCATTAATTATTAATGGGTTTTTTGTCATTATCTCTTTAGCTTTAATTTTTGAAATATTTAAGCTTTTTACAAGTTGTCTTCTAAGATCTCCGTCTGTTATAATACCCGTTATTTCATTTGAATTGTTAAGAACGACTACTGCACCTAACATTTTTTCTGACATTTCAACTATGACTGAACCAATATTAGCATTAGTATTTATAACAGGCTTATTTTTTGTATCACATAAATCTTTGACTTTTAAATATAATTTTTTACCTAAACTCCCTCCTGGGTGGTACTTTGCAAAATCTTTTGAGTCAAATCCTCTTAATTTTAATAAAGTAACAGCTATTGCATCTCCAATGACTAATTGAGCTGTTGTACTAGTCGTAGGGGCTAGATTGTTAGGACAAGCTTCTTTTTCAACGCTAGAATTTAATACAAAGTCTGAATTAGTTGCTAAAAATGAATTAATGTCACCCGTTATTGCAATTAGTTTATTTGCATCATTTGCTTTAATAAATGGAACTAGTGCTTTTATTTCTGGTGTGTTACCACTTTTAGAAATGCATATAACTATATCATCTTTTTGAATTAAGCCTAAATCACCATGTATTGCATCGGCAGCATGCATAAAAATTGAAGGGGTTCCAGTTGAATTAAATGTAGCTACAATTTTTTGAGCAATAATAGCGCTTTTACCAACACCACTAACTATAACTCTTCCTTTCGATTTTAAAATTAATTGTACACAATCAACAAAATCAACATTTAAATATTTATTTAAATTTTTGATGCTATCACTCTGTAAATCAATTGTTTGTTTAACAATGTTTAAAATTGATTGATTTGAATTCAATTTTTTTTAGTTTTAGTTTTTTAATAATTTACTTATACACTATATTTAATATACAAAAAAACAAAATTTTTATCAGACTCTAATTTATTTCAAGGTATTATATTGATAAATAGAATTGATTAATAATAATTTATTTAAATTTTAAGCAAATATTGAAACATAAACTTCACGCAGAATTAAAGAAATATTTTGGTTTTAATAAGTTTAAAGGGTTGCAAGAAAGTGTAATTAAAAGCTTACTTGATAAAAATGACACCTTTGTAATAATGCCCACAGGTGGAGGCAAATCTTTGTGTTATCAACTTCCAGCTCTTATTAATGAAGGTACCGCAATAGTAGTTTCACCACTGATAGCACTAATGAAAAACCAAGTAGATTCGTTAAGATTTATTTCCAACGAAACTTCAGTTGCACATGTTTTAAATTCTTCCTTAAATAAAACAGAAATAGACAAAGTAAAAACAGATATTTCAATGGGTAAGACGAAATTGCTGTATATGGCTCCTGAATCTCTTTCTAAAGATTCAAATATAGAATTTTTAAAAAAACAAAACATCTCATTTATGGCTGTAGATGAGGCTCATTGTATAAGTGAATGGGGGCACGATTTCAGACCTGATTATAGAAATCTTAGAAATATATTGGATAAATTGGATAAAAAAATCCCTATTATTGGATTAACTGCTACTGCTACTGAAAAAGTTCAAGAGGATATAATAAAAAACTTAAAAATTTCTGGAGCTAATACTTTCAAAGCATCTTTCAATAGACCTAATTTATATTACGAAGTAAGAACAAAAGATGATAATGTAGAAAAAGATATCATAAAATACATAAAAAATAATATTGGAAAATCTGGTATTATTTATTGTTTGAGTAGAAAAAAGGTTGAAGAAATAGCATCTCTTTTACAAGTAAATGAAATAAATGCACTTCCATATCATGCTGGTTTAGATTCTAAAACAAGAGCTAAGCATCAGGATATGTTTTTAATGGAAGATGTTGATGTTATAGTAGCTACAATTGCCTTTGGTATGGGTATTGATAAACCTGATGTTCGTTTTGTAATTCATCATGATATTCCAAAAAGTATCGAAAGTTATTATCAAGAAACTGGTAGGGCAGGTCGTGACGGAGGCGAAGGAAATTGCATAGCTTATTATGCTTATAAGGATATTGAAAAGTTAGAAAAATTCATGTCTGGGAAACCGGTTGCTGAGCAAGAAATTGGTCATGCATTATTACAAGAAATGGTTTCTTATGCAGAAACGTCTATTTCAAGAAGGAAATTTATTTTGCATTATTTTGGTGAGCAGTTTGATAATAAAACAGGTGAGGGAGGTATGTTAGATGATAATATGAGAAATCCTAAACCTCAGTTTGAAGCCAAGCTAGATGTTTTAAATATTCTCAAAATAATCAATGAAACAAAAGAAATTTATAAGTCTAAGGATTTGGTAGATATTTTAGTTGGAAAAGAGAATGCGCTCATTAAATCTCACAGTATTATTAGTAGCTCCTTGTTTGCAATTGGAAAAGACAAACCCTATGATTACTGGATGGCTTTAATAAGACAATGTATAGTAGCACTTCTTTTAAAAAAAGATATAGAGACTTATGGAATTGTTAAAATTACTGAAACAGGACTTAAATTCTTAGAGAGTCCTGTCTCATTTATGATGACTAAAGATCATCATTATAAAGATCAACCTAATAAAAGTTTATCATCTAAAAATTTAAATATTTCTGGAGATGATATCTTGCTAAAAATGCTCAAAAACTTAAGAAAGGATATCGCACATAAATTAAATATTCCACCTTTTGTGATTTTTCAAGACCCATCATTAAATGATATGACATTGAAGTATCCAACTTCGATATCTGAAATGTCTAATATTTATGGAGTAGGTGAGGGTAAGTCTAAAAAATATGGTCCTGATTTTATTGAGTTAATTAGTAGATATGTGAAAGAAAATAATATTACGATTGAGGAAGATGTAGTAGTTAAAACTACTGGTACAAATTCTGCTTTAAAATTATATATTATTCAAAGTATTGACAGAAAACTTCCCTTAGAGGATATTGCATCTGCAAAATCTTTGGATATGATAGACTTCATAAAAGAAATGGAGGTTATCGTTTACTCTGGAACAAAATTAAATATTAAATATTGGATTGATTATTTATTTGATGAGGATCAGCAAGATGAACTTAACGATTATTTCATGGAATCTGAATCTGATGATTTAAAGCTGGCAATTGAAGAATTTGATGGTGAATATGAAGAGGAAGACCTAAGGTTATTTAGAATTAAATTCTTGAGTGATGTTGCAAATTAATTCAAAAGACTTTTTCAATAGGTTAACTAATATTGTATATTCGCGCTCTAAATAAATTATATTATGGAAAACGGATTGTATGCAATAGTAGAAACTTCAAAGGGAAACATCACATTAAATTTAGAATTTGAAAAAACTCCAGCAACAGTTGGAAATTTCGTAGCACTTTGTGAAGGAGAAATGAAAAATTCGTCAAAGGATTTAGGTGTTCCATATTATAATAATATGAAATTTCATAGAGTTATAAATGACTTTATGATACAAGGTGGTTGTCCGTCTGGTACAGGTACTGGTAATCCTGGTTATAAATTTGATGATGAATTTCACCCTGAATTAAAGCATGATAAAGCTGGTATTTTGTCTATGGCTAATGCTGGTCCTGGTACAAATGGAAGTCAGTTTTTTATTACCCACGTACCAACTCCCTGGCTCGACAATAAACACACTGTTTTTGGAAGTGTTTTAGATGGAATGGATATAGTTAATTCTATTGAACAAGGAGATGAAATTATAGCCATTAAAATTTCAAGAATTGGAGATAAAGCCAATAGTTTTAATGCACTTAAATCATTTAACAATTTTAATGAATCTGCTATTCAAAGAGAAAAAGAAATTAAAGAGAATAACTTAAAAAATTTGAATGATATTTCTAAAGGATTTGAAATCACAAATTCAGGACTTAGATATAAAATTACAGATAAAGGTAACGGAGATTCTGCAATTGTTGGTAAGAATGTTAAAGTTCATTATAAAGGCCAGTTAATTGATGGAACAGTTTTCGATTCCTCATTTAAAAGAAATGAACCTATTGAATTTACCTTAGGAATAGGCCAGGTAATTAAAGGATGGGATGAAGGTCTTGCTCTTTTGTCTGAAGGAGACAAAGCTAGATTTATTGTTCCTAGTGACTTAGCTTATGGTGAGGCTGGTGCTGGTGGAGTTATACCGCCTAATGCAAATCTAATTTTCGATGTAGAGTTAGTCTCAGTAATTAATTAATTTTTCCATTTAATATTACACCCAATACTTGGTTTTTGAATTTTCGTATTTTCAACATTATTGATTAAGCACTCAATTGCATGTATTAAATCTCCACCTGTTAGTGGCTCATTATTTCCAGGTCTAGAATCGTCAATTTGTCCTCTGTATACAAGAAGGTTATTACTATTATATAAATAAATATCTGGAGTGCATGCAGCATCATACATTCTGGCTATTTCTTGTGTTTCATCATATAAGTAAGGAAAATCATATTTATTAGCCTTCGCATGCTTGTTCATTTTTAATGGGCTATCTTCTGGATATTTATCCACATCATTGCTTGAAATTGCAATAGTATTAACGCCTAAATTTTTATATTTTTTGGAAATTTTTATTAATATTGGATTTATATGAATTACATAAGGACAGTGATTACATATAAATAAAATTATAGTTCCCACAGTACCATTTATCTCATTAAAACTAACTGTACTTTTGCTTACTGTATCAAATAATTTGAAATCTTTAGCTTTACTCCCTAAAGGAATCATATTTGAATTAGTTCTTGCCATAGATATAGACTTAAAAATTGTATTATTGTAAAATGATTAAAGATATAAATTTTGATGATTTTTCAAAAATAGATATTCGAGTTGGATCAATTATTGATGCTTATTTAAATAAAGATTCTGTAAAATCTGCTTTTATATTAATTATTGATTTTGGTCCTTTAGGAATACTTAAATCTTCTGCACAGTTAACAAAAAATTATAAAGTTAAAAATTTATTAGGAGTTCAAGTTACTGCTGTTATAAATTTACCTGTAAAACAAATAGGAAAAGTAATGAGCTCTTGTCTAGTTTTAGCTGCTGTTAATCAGCAGAATACTACATTGATAAAGCCATCAACAAAAGTACTTAACGGAACTATTGTTGCTTAATCTAAAATTGTTCACTGAAATAAATTGCATTCATTAATAACTTGTTAGTCCCATACCAAAAAGCTCTAAAGTTTGTATTATCACTAAAGCATGTGACTTGACCTTTTTTATATGCACCAGTTTTAAATGGCACTGTTGATTTAATTATCTCTAAATTTTCTTTCGATATATAGCCACTAAGAAGTGGGTTTTCAGAATATATTATTGGATTATTGTAGCTAATGTTATCTTGGTCCATAAAAATTGTTGTATTTCTAAAAAGTGAAATATTTTTATTCTTGTATCCAAAATTTATTGGGTGACTAAGATCTAATTTAGCCTCAAAAATTGCACCACCAATAACTTGAGCGCCAAAGTGATTTTCCTTTTGGGCAAAACTTATATTTTTAGTTTGAATTTTTTTAGTTTTAAATTTTAGGTCTAGTAACTTATTTTTACTGATCCAATTCAATGAATTTTTAAAAGCTATTAAATTACCACCTTGTTCAGTCCACTTAATAATCTTAGCTGTATTTATATCTGATAACCCATATGAGCTAGGCATAATAATGGATGAATATTTTGATAAATCTGCCTTTGAAATAGATTTAACATCTAATTTAGTGATTGTAATACCATATCTAACGTCAAACAAATGCCAAATTTCTCCCGCATCATATGAATTAATACCTTCACCTACTAAAACTGCAACTTTCTGTTTATTTAAAGTCTTAAACTCTGTACTACCAAGATCAATGCCATCAGCTAATCCGGTATCAACTCCATCGATAATTAAATTATTTTCTACAGCTAAACTATTTAACATTTCAAATAATGAGTTACTTGAAATATTTTGATTTTTTACTGGAATTAAAATTGTTCCATAGTCATATTTTTTATCATTTAACTTGAATTCTTTTAATGCTACTTTTGCTATTATATTGTTATCTAAAATTTCATTAAGAACACTTGGAGAGTAGTATTCATTCCAGCTCATTAAGTAAGCATAATTGCTTTTTGATTTAACAATGCCTAAAGGTTTGTTTAACTCTGTCACTTCTTTTCCAGCTATATCCATAGATATATCCATATTATAGTCTAAGTTAAATGCTAACGGGAATGTCCAAGCTGATACATCATAAAATAAACTATCTTGAAACGTTGTTCTTTTTTCAAACATAGCATTTATCAATTTAAAATTTTTCTGGTCTTTTGGAACAACAAATGAATAGTTTTTCTTGTAATTAATTTTATCTTTTGAAAAATTATTTCTTATATGATGAAATTTAATTTTATGTCTTTTCAAAATCTCAGCTAAATGATAAGTTTTAGCAGCATCTTTTTCATCTCCGAATATTATTGCTGATTTTTTTTGTTTTCCAGCTTCTTCTCTAGATTTTTTATAAAAATTATATTGATAATCTAATATTTCATTTCTCATATTTAGGGCAGCATCAAGAGTGGATAACCCAGCAGTTAGTTGGTTTTTTATGGTAAATGGAAATGTTAGTATTCCATTGTCACTATTTTGAATATGACCTCTTGAGCTTGCTTGTTCAAATAATATTCCAATTCCACCATTAATATCAGGAAATGTTGATCCTTTTCCATAATAAAAATCATCAAATCTTTCTTCAGAATAATAAAGAGAACCTATTTCATCTAAAGCTTTCACATGATACTTTGATATTTTTCTTGTAATATCTTGATTTAATTTTGATGTTAAAGGGTGGGTTCTAGATGGTACACCTGGTTGAAAAAAGAAAGTAGAGTTAGTTCCCATTTCATGATGATCTGTTAAAATGTTTGGAAGCCATTTATGAAAAGTATTAATTCTAGCCCTAGACTCTGGTAATTGAACTGGTAACCAATCTCTGTTCATATCGAACCAATAATGATTTGTTCTTGCTCCAGGCCAAACTTCATTATACTCTCTATCATTTGAATCTGGATTTAAATTTATGTTTTTATTAGTGTTTGCCCAATAAGCAAATCTTTGTAATCCATCAGGGTTAAATGAAGGGTCTAAGAGAATAATTGTATTACTCAAAAGTTTATTAACGAAATCATCGTTAGATGCAGCTAAGTAATAAGCTAATAGTAATGCTGAATTAGATCCACTTGGTTCATTTCCATGAATAGAAAACCCTTGGTAAACAACTAAAGGGGTATCTATTTTTGGAGTCAAAATACCATTAGTTTGATCAATATGATTTTTTTGAATTTGATTTATGTTTTGATGATTTTTTTTCGATGTAATAGTTAACAAAATTAATGGTCTATCTTCAAAAGTTTTACCTCTTTCCTCAATAGTAATTCTTTCTGAAGTAGATGCTAGTTTTCTCATGTATTCTACCAGTTTATCATGGCTTATATGCCATTTTCCTACAGGATGACCAATGACACTTTCAGGAGATGGAATGTCTTTGTTTAGGGTGGAGATATCTTGTTGTGAAAAGTAGTAATCTAGACTAATGTTTTCTTGTCCAAAAGATATTAATGTAAAACTTAAAATATATAAATAAATAATATTTTTCATAAATAGGTACTTTTAATATAGTTTTTAAATATAAAAAAAACCGTAATGATTAATTACGGTTTTTTAATTTAATTAATTTAATTATTAAATATCTTCAAAATTGACATCTGTAAAATCTGTTGAATTATCAGCATCTGATTTATCTACAGTTTGATCTGCATTATAATCTTCTTTTTTAAAATCTTTTTGATGACGATCACTAATTACCTCTTCACCTTTTTCATTAATAATATAATCTGTCATTTCATTAAGTATACTAGAAAACTCACTGAAATCTTCTTTATAAAGATATATTTTATGTTTTTTATAATGAAAAGATCCGTCATCGTTTGTGAATTTTTTACTCTCCGTTAGTGTTAAGTAATAATCTCCGGCTTTTGTTGATCTTACATCAAAAAAGTATGTTCTTCTTCCCGCTCTTAATACTTTTGAAAATATTTCTTCTCTATCTCTAAAATCATTTTTTTCCATAATGTAAAATTTTAATTATTTAATCAAATCTATAAAAAAAACTAAACTTCACAACTTATTAAGAAATTTCTTTTTCAATTAGCTGCTGGTTGTAGGTTTGTTTATAGTATCCATTTTTACTCATTAATTCTTCATGAGTTCCATATTCTTCAATTTTACCATCATTTAAAACAATTATTTTATTTGCATTTTTAATAGATGAAATTCTATGACTAACCAAGATGGATGTTGTAGAATATTTTAGGTTATTTAATGATTTGATGATATTTTCTTCTGTTTCAGTATCTACAGCAGAGAGACAATCATCAAATATTAGTAATTTAGGTTTTCTAATCAAAGCTCTAGCAATGGATATTCTTTGTTTTTGTCCACCACTTAAATTGACCCCTCTTTCTCCAAGTAGTGTTTTATATTTATTTTCAAACCCTTCAATATCATTATGAATATCTGCGATTTTACAAACATCAATGACTTCTTTTTCTGTAGAATTAATTGATCCAAATTTTATATTATTTTCTATTGTATCAGAAAATAAAAAAACATCTTGAGGAACATATCCTATCTGAGATCTTAATGATTTAATATTTATTGAATTAATATTTTTAGTGTCCACTATAATTTTACCTTCATTAATATTGTAAAGTCTTACAATTAAGTTTAAAAGAGTTGATTTACCTGAGCCTGTTTTGCCAATAATACCTAATTTATCTCCTTTGTTTAGCTTAAAATTGATATTTTTAAGAGCTTTGATTCCTGTATCTTTATAGGTAAATTCTACATTTTTAAATTCTATTTCTCCACTAATATCGAACTTGGTATTATTAGGACTGACTATTTCTGATTTTTGTTTTAAAAACTCATTTATTCTTTTTTGCGAAGCTTCAGCTTGCTGTATTATAGAACTAATCCATCCCAAAGAAGCCACTGGCCAAGTAAGCATATTAACATAAATTATAAACTCTGCTATAGTACCTATACCTTCTAATTTTCCTTCAAAATATTGTAGACCACCAATATAAATCACAAATAAATTACTTAATCCGATTAATAAAATCATTAATGGAAAAAATAAAGCTTGTAACTTAACTAAGCTAATCTGGCTTTGTTTACATTTTTCTGAAAGAGAATTAAAATCTTCGTAATTCTTTTTTTCAATTGAATATGATTTAATTAAAGTTATCCCGCTAAATGATTCTTGAGTAAAAGATGATAAATCTGATAAATTTTCTTGAACAATAACACTTTTTTTGTTTATTAATTTACTCAGTTTATATATTGTGATTGATAAAAATGGGAGTGGACTTAGTGTGTAGTAAGTCAATATAGGTGACTGTTTATACATGTAAATGATAACAATAACCAATAAAGTAATTGTATTAATTGAGTACATAAAGGCTGGACCGACATACATTCTTACTTTTGATACATCTTCACTTATTCTATTCATCAGATCTCCCGTCTGATTGACTTTGTAAAAATTTAATGATAATTTTTGGTATTGATTATATATTTCATTTTTTAGATCAAATTCAACATATCTTGAAACATTAATAATAGTTTGTCTAGTTAAAAATGTGAATATTCCAGCTAGAACTGAAGCTAGTAAAATTAAAAATATATTAGTTATTAGTTCAGTTTTAACAATTTCTAAATCAGAGATTATTCCTGTTCTATAGTTGTCAATAATATTTATTGAATTTCTAATTAAACCTGGAGTTATTAATAATAATAATCTTGCAGCTATTATAATTATTATCCCGCTTATTAAATTTTTTTTATACTTCGAAAAGTATTTATTTATGTAGGATAGTTCTTTCAATTATAGATTTGTATTTAAATGTCTAACTTATAAATAATACTTCATATTTTATATTATATTGCGCAAAATTTGATTAAAGTTTTTTTAAATAATATTAATATCTAATAATAGTTCTTTAAAATGTTAAACAGAAGGCATATACGGCTTAAAATAATGCAATTAATTTATGCTTTAAAAGTTTCAAATTTTGAATATGATGGCAAAACTGAAGACCATTTACTCAAAAGTTTAGAAGATATTTACGATTTATACCTAATATTAATTTCAATTCTTATAGAAATTCAAATTAAAGCTGAGTCATACTTAAAACTATCGCAACAAAAACATTTAGCCACCTCTAATGATATAAATCCTAGTAGAAAGTTTATTAATAATAGAATAATACTTCAATTAAGATCTAATAAATTAATCCAAGGTGAATTAAAAAAAAGAAAATTAAATGTATGGAAACTAGATAATGAATATGTAGACGTTATTTTTAATGATTTAAAAAAAAGTGATATATATTTAGATTATTTGGCTAGTTCTTCTGATGATTTTAGTTCTGATAAAGTATTTGTTATTTCATTTTTTAAAAAAATAGTAGTTCCAAATGAAAAACTTTATAATTATTTAGAAGATAAAAATATTACCTGGACTGATGATTTCCCTGTAGTAAATACATCTATTGTTAAAATGTTAAATAAGTCTAAAGTGGATTCTCCTGACTCTTATTTTATCCCTACTCTATTTAAAGATCTTGGTGATAAGAAATTTGCTTTAGAGCTATTAAAACTCACAATAGACAATTACAATCAATATAATGAAGAGATCTCTAATAAGACTTCTAATTGGGATCCTGAAAGAATTGCTAATATTGATTATGTTATTTTAAATCTGGCAATTTGTGAGTTTTTAAATTTCCCAACTATACCAGTCAAGGTAACGATAAATGAATATATTGAATTATCTAAGGAATATTCAACTCCAAAGAGTAATGTCTTTGTCAATGGAATTCTTGATGCAATTGTTAAAGATTATTCAAAAAAAAGTTTAATTATTAAAGAGGGTAGAGGTTTGATAGAATAAGTTTTTTTTCTATTTTTACCAGATATTTAAAAAATAAATACTTTACAAAATGAAAATCAAAAAAAATACTTTAAAAATATCAGCTACAAGTTTTTTTGTAGCATTTACAATCAGCTTTTTATTAACTTCTTGTGGTAACGATCCATTTAGTAAAGTTGAAACTAAAAATGTAGAAGTTGCTTCACAAAGAGATGCGGTTGCAACAAATTTTGCAGAAATGACTTTTAACAAAACTTCTCACGACTTCGGTACTATAAATGATGGTCAAGCTCAAGAGACTACTTTTAGTTATACAAATACAGGAGACACTCCTTTAGTAGTTACTGATATTAAAAGTACTTGTGGTTGCACAGTACCTCAAGGTTGGAGTAGACAACCTCTATCACCAGGTGAGTCATCACAATTTACA
>Ga0206123_10004133_pt1 | contig 11540 bp, 10 predicted proteins | sample Helgoland_Spring_2_FD_160086 | JGI IMG/M metagenome (GOLD analysis project Ga0206123, IMG submission 160086) | Pelagic subsurface seawater microbial communities from Kabeltonne, Helgoland, North Sea - Helgoland_Spring_Bloom_20160316_1 | ecosystem: Environmental > Aquatic > Marine > Epipelagic ... | reverse complement strand
TCAATCTAATATGTTATTTGCAACTGGTGGTAATACAGAAAGAATGCGTATAGACAGTTCAGGTCATATCCTTATGGGTAAAACATCTGGGTCATATAGGTTGGATATGGAAACTATAGCAGGAGGTAATGCTTTTAGAACTACTAGAGGTACGTCAAGTTTTAGAATATTTCAAGCAAATAATGGCGCTAGTTATTTAGGCACTGAAAATAATGCTGATTTAAATATTCAAACTAATGCTACTAATAGAGTTATTATTGGTGCTTCTGGAAACTCAACTTTTACAGGAAATGTAACAGTTAGTAGTGGTACAAACAGGTCAATAATATTAGATTATACTGCTGGTAGTGGTTCTTATTCTTTGATGTCATTTAAACAAAGTGGCACAGAACAATTTAGATTATGGGGTGATTATACAGATAATTATTTAAGTTTTTATAATGATCAAGCTAATCTACATCAACTAAAATTAAACTCCGATGGTTCAACAACTTTTGGAGGTGATATTAATTTACCAGATAATGGTTTTGCAAAATTTGGTGCCTCTGGAGATTTAAGAATTTATCATAATGGCTCAGATTCTGTTATCGATACCACAACTGGTAGTGCTGGTGATCTGTATTTAACAGCAAATGGTAGTGGTCATGATTTATATTTAAGAGCAGCTGATAATATATATATACAACCACAAGGTGGTGAAAACGGTATTATATGTATTGGTAATGGTGAGGTAAATATATATCATAATAGTGCTAAAAAAATAATGACACAATCAACTGGTGCAATTATTTATGGCGAATTACAATTAAATGATGCAAATACTAAATTATTAGAGGGTAGCGGAAATTCTTTAAGAATACAAACTAGCAGCGGTTATGTAGATATAGGACCTAACAATTCTAGTTGGTGTCATATTAGTACAGATAGACCAAATTTTTATTTTGGTCAAGGTGCTAGCTGGAATGGTCATGTTTTACCCTACACAGATTTAACTAAAAATTTAGGTAGTACAACTCGTTCATGGAATGTTACTTATTCGAGATATTTTCAGGCACAAGGTGCACAAAGCCGAACAAAAATAAGAGTTTGGTCAGGTACTACTTATGGTTTAGGAATGCAAAGTGGATATACTTTTGGTGGTTTAGATAATGACTTTGCTATGACCTTTCAAATGAGTAATACAGCTGGTAGAGGATTTTGGTGGGGAGATACTGGACATAATAATGCAAGTGGTGCTTTTGCTTGTACAACTGCAGGTAAATTTACAATAGCACATTCGCTTAGATTAGGTTATGGTGAAAGTGATACAACAACACCAGGAGCAACATATAGATTAGATGTCAGTGGTTCAATTAGAGCAACGAGTGATGTAATTGCATTTTCTGATCGCAGAGTAAAAGAAAATATTGTAACTATTGATAATGCTTTAGAAAAGGTAACAAAACTTAGAGGTGTTAGTTATACTAGAAAAGATATTGAAGATAAATCAACTAAGGTTGGTGTTATTGCTCAAGAAGTATTAAAAGTATTGCCAGAAGTTGTAAGTATTGATGATGAAGATAAACACTCCGTATCGTATGGTAATATGGCTGGTGTATTTATTGAAGCTATAAAAGAATTAAAAGCAGAGGTTGATAGTTTAAAAGAACAATTAAAGAATAAATAATGGCAGTACCGGGTAGTGGAACATTATCGATGCTAGGGTTATCTAAAGAAAAGGTTCATGATAATTATTCTTCAAGTAGTGGCATAACAAATCCTATATCAATGTATGACCTTGTGTATGGAGGGAACACAAACGGATCCGGTAATTCTTATGACGTTACAAACCTAAACTCACCTTCTTTTCCAAATGATACAACTCCTCATGCTTTTTCAGAGTGGTATTCTTACGACCATGATTATGCAGGATCTGGATGGACAGAATCAGGATTTTACAGTAGTTGTGATCAACAAAATTATGGGGCTCCAGGAGCAACTTTAAACTGTAATGTTTTTTCTTCCAAAGCGAATGCCTGCGCCGGAACAACCGATCATGGTACTTGTATTTCTGTGATTTGGAATGGAACTCTTGGTAATGGAACTGTTTTACATTATGTGTATAATAGCTGTTTAAACAAAGATGATTATCCAGTATTAAATGGAGGTGGAGGATGGCTAAAAATGGGGAATGTTAATGGACAAGCATGCGGAAGCGGCACTAATGATGGTCCTAATAATGCTGTTTGGGGAGGGGTTACTTATCAAGACAAGGTAATGCAGGTTAGCTCAACAGGTGTGGTTTCAAATTATGGCGGTTGTAATACATCATACAGCTCATCAGACATGGGAGTGTTTTTGGAAAATTGTAATTTTAATGGTACATTACACACAATGAATCAAACTTATTATCATGATGGTTCAGGTACTTATCCAACGGCAGGAGACATTTGTTATTCTGATAGCGCTGGTACAAGTGTGTTAGCTGCTGGATACTATACAATACCGCCATCATCTAGTGGTAATGGGAATAGAACATATATAAAAATATCAACAAATCAAGGTATTGTGGATACAGGTTACCCACAAACGTGTTAAATTAAATGAAAATAATATTTTGCATACCTGGAAGAAATTTCAGTAATAACTTTTTAACTTCATGGACAAGACTTTTAAAGTATTGTCATCAAAACAATATTCAGGCAGAGCTAAGTAACGGTTATGTTTCTATTGTACATTTAGCCAGATATTCTTGTCTTATGATCAACCCTGAAAGCACTTGTAAGATTTGCTTAAATCCTTTCAGTGAAACCACCTATGACTATATAATGTGGATTGATTCAGACATGGTATTTAATCCTGAACATTTTGAAAAACTTTTAAAAGCAGACAAGGATGTTATAACAGGATTAGCAAAAGTAGAAGCTACAAACCAATATGCTTGTTTTAAAAAAGAAAAAAACGAAAGGATAACAGAGGAATATTTAAAAGATAATTCAGGTATTATTGAAACGTCTTTCACAGGTATGAGTTTTATGTTAATTAAAAGAGGTGTTTATGAGAGAATGCCTTTCCCTTACTTTAGTGTTCCAGGAGAAAGTGGTATGCTATCAGAAACTTTGAGCTTTTGTCACAACCTATCTAAAGCAAATATTCCAATATACGCACACCTTGATGTTGTTATAGGACATGAAAAGCCTATGATTATATAAATAATTATTAGTATATTTGTAAAAAATATTAGGTATGGCATTACAAGGAAGTTACACATTTAAAGGAATAGTTTTATCAGAAGCCTATGTTATGGTTTCAGATGTCCAAACAAGGAAGTCTATTAATTCCACACAGAACTTAGTTTCATCAGCTACCTATAACTCTGACGGTACGATAGATCAGGAAGCTGTATACGAAACTGTTTACAGTTCTGTAATAAATTCTTATGGTTCAGTTAAAATATACAAGGATGCAGCTGCTAAAACAGCAAACCCTAATGATTCTATTGTGTCTGAAAGCTTTTCTTTTACTGGAGATGTTAGTGCTGATGCCGATAATGCCGTAATACAGGCCTACACACATCTAAAAACTTTAGATAAATACGATGGATATACTGACGTATAAAAAATAAATATTAATTAAATTAAATAAAATGGCAGAAAACAAAATCTCTGAAGAGCACTTAGAGGAATTACAATCAGGTGTTTCAAAAATTAATCAAGTAGCGTTACAAATAGGTAACTTAGAACTACAAAAGCACGGACTTTTACACCAAGGGTTAGAACTACAAAGTGACCTTAGTAAATTCCAAGCTAAACTAGAAGAAAAATATGGCAAGGTATCTGTAAATATTCAAGACGGAACTTACGAGCCTATAGAAGACAAACAAGAAGTTACAGAAAAATAATTATGGAAATCCGTAAGATTTCTATTGGAGCAGACTATAAGTCTAGTGCTATGCACTATATAGTAGGTCAATATATTCTTAACGGAACACATTCTATACACTTAATAGATTATAAAAAAGAAACAGAGTCTTTTGTTGTATGGATACAAAAAGGGGATGAAGTTTTTGCCTGGAAAGAGTTTAATAAAAACATACCAGTATCTATTGAGTATAACATTAATTTTTAATGAAATCTCCATATTTTTTTCTTATAAAACCTAAAGGAGGAGAATATAATAATGAGATTGATATAGCTGGAGAAAAAATAATTATTAATTCTACAGTAGAAAATCATTCGCATGTAAACAGGTTTGCAGAAGTCATACAATGTCCTTACACCTACAAAGGCAACATAAAGCCAGGAGATACTTTAATTGTACATCATAATATTTTTAGAATTTATTATGATATGAGAGGAAGACCTAGAAAATCCCCAAATTATTTTAAAAACGGCATATATTTTATTGACGCATATCAGTTTTATTTATACCATGATTGTGAACGATGGAATTCTGTTGGAGAATATTGTTTTGTAAAACCTATTGAAAAAGAAAATTCTTACCTTTATGAAGAAGGTGCTGAAGATCACACAGGTATAATTAAATACTCTAATAACACTTTAGATAAATTAGGTGTTAAAAAAGGGGATAAAGTAAATTTTACCAAAGACAGTGAATATGAGTTTGAAATTAATAATGAAAAACTTTATAGAATGAGAGCTATTGATATTTGTACTGTTTTAAATTAGTTATGAAAGATATAAATGATATAAAAAAAAGAATAATAAAAGCTGGTCATCAGGCTGTATTGCAGTTGATTAGAGTTGCAGAAGAAGAAATTATAAAGCCAGATCCAGAAGATGAGCTTGCAGCAGATAGATTAAAAAATGCAGCAGCTACAAAAAAACTAGCTATATTCGATGCTTTTGAAATACTCACTAGAATAGAAGAAGAAAATAGTTATATTGAAAATAAACCTTTAGAGAAACAAAACAAAGCTTTTAGTGGTTTTGCAGAAAGAAGATCTAAATAATGTATGAACAAACTTTATATGCCGTACTTAAAGACGTTATACCTGAAAAGGTTTTAAAGTCAAAGAATAAATCAAAGTCATGGAAATACGGATATAATAAAGAGTATGATCTTATTATAATAAGTAAAACCGGTGAGATAGGAGAGGTTTATTCAATACAGGGCTTAATTATTGCACTGCCTAAAGAAAAAGATGTAGCCAAAACAAAGAAATGGGTTAAAGAGGAATATCCAAAAGAATTAAAAACAATAAAAAATATATTTGATTGGAGAGATTTACCTGATGATTTTAAAAATAAATGGCATAATTATATAGATAATGAGTTCAAAAGACGTGAAGAAGGTTATTGGTTTAAAAACAAAGGAGTTGCTACTTATATTACTGGCTCTCACTATATGTACTTGCAGTGGACCAAGATTGATGTTGGGAAGCCAGAGTTTAGAGAAGCCAATAGATTATTCTTTATTTATTGGGAAGCGTGTAAAGCAGATTCAAGGTGTTACGGAATGTGCTATCTCAAGAATAGACGTTCAGGTTTTTCGTTTATGGCATCCGCAGAGACAGTTAACCTGGCTACCATATCTTCCGATGCACGGTACGGAATACTGTCCAAATCTGGAGCCGATGCGAAGAAAATGTTCACAGATAAGGTGGTACCAATATCGATCAATTATCCATTCTTTTTCAGACCCATCCAAGACGGTATGGATCGCCCCAAGACAGAACTTGCGTACAGAGTACCCGCTTCGAAATTTACACGTAAAAGACTCGAGTCGAAAGATAAACCCCAAGAAATGGAAGGGTTGGACACCACCATTGATTGGAAAAACACCGGTAATAACTCCTATGATGGAGAGAAACTCACCCTTCTTGTCCACGATGAAGCTGGAAAGTGGGAGAAACCTGAAAACATACTCAACAACTGGAGAGTCACAAAAACAACGCTTAGACTTGGATCTAAAGTAATAGGTAAGTGCATGATGGGCTCTACATCTAATTCTTTAGATAAAGGAGGAGAGAACTTTAAAAAACTTTATAATAACTCTAACGTAACTGAAAGAAATAAAAACGGACAAACACAGTCTGGATTATATAGCCTATTTATACCTATGGAATGGAATTTTGAAGGGTATATTGATGAGTATGGTTATCCTGTCTTTGATCATCCAGAAAAAGAAGTGTATGATACTAGTGGTGATATTATAGACACAGGAGTTTTAGATAGTTGGGATAATGAAGTTGAGGGATTAAAAAATGATTCAGATGCATTAAATGAGTTTTATAGGCAGTTTCCTAAAACAGAATCTCATGCTTTCAGAGATGAATCAAAAAACACCATATTTAATTTGAGTAAAATATATGAGCAAATAGATTACAATGATTCTTTTGCTATAAAAACTAATATATATAGAGGTAATTTTTATTGGAAGAACGGACAAAGAGATACAGAGGTTATATGGTCACCAGATAATAAAGGAAGGTTTTTTGTTTCATGGATTCCTTCTGGTAATATTATGAATAATGTTATACAAAAAGGCAACATAAAACTACCTGGGAATTCACACATGGGTTCTTTTGGTTGTGACTCTTATGATATATCTGGAACTGTTGGAGGTGGTGGTTCTAAAGGCGCTTTACACGGAATGACTAAGTTTCATATGGATGATGGACCAACTAATAATTTTTTCTTAGAATATATATCAAGACCTCCAACTGCTGAAATATTTTATGAAGATGTTTTAATGGCTTTACATTTTTATGGTATGCCTATATTGGTAGAAAACAATAAACCAAGACTTTTATATTATTTAAAAGAAAGAGGTTATAGAAAATTTTCCCTTAATAGACCAGATAAACATAGAAACAATTTATCTAAATCTGAAAAGGAACTAGGAGGTATACCGTCTTCTCAAGCGGTTATATCTGTTCATGCAGAAGCTATAGAGGGTTATATAGAAAATCATGTAGGGGTTATAAATGACATTAGTAATTTAGATTATGGTTCTTGTGGAAATATGTATTTTAACAGAACTTTACTGGATTGGGCTAACTATGACATTAATAATAGAACAAGATTTGATGCTACAGTTAGTTCAGGCTTTGCTATTATGGCAAACCAGAGTAAGCAACGGACAAACATACAAAAACATAATCAAATAAATGTTAACTTTGCAAAATACAGCAACAAAGGTTCTGTTAGCGAAATTATAAAATAAACATGATAAACAAACCAAAGTTCAATTCTGGAAGTGGGTTTCCAAACCAATTTGCACCAGATGAAGAAAAAGCTAGTTTAGAATATGGCCTTCGTGTAGGTAGAGCAATAGAGTCTGAATGGTTTTCAAGAGATTACGGAAGTTCTTTATATGGAGAGATAAGATCAGAGTTTTTAAATAGAAGGTTATATGCAAGAGGTGAACAGCCTGTTGAAAAATATAAAAACGAATTATCTATAAACGGTGATCTTTCTTATCTTAATTTAGATTGGACACCAGTTCCAATTATTCCAAAATTTGTTGATATAGTGGTAAACGGAATATCTAATAGACTTTATGATGTAAAAGCTGAAGCTGTAGATCAGTTTTCTACAATAGAAAGAGATAATTTTAGAAATGAGCTTAGAGCAGATATGATTGCTTATGAGCCTTTGAAAATAATAAAAGACAATACTGGCGTTAATGCTTTTAACTTTGATGAAGCGGTAGTTCCTAAATCAGACGAAGAACTTGATCTTTATATGAATTTAAGATATAAGCAAGGTGTTGAAGTAGCACAAGAGACTGCTTTAAAAACCATACTTGAAATAAACGACTATGAAGAAATCAAAAGAAGAATAGATGAGGATAATGTCGTTTTAGGTATATCTGTTTTAAAACATGATTTTGATGTTCATGATGGTGTAAAGGTTGAATATGTAGACCCGGTAAACTTTGTGTATTCTCCTACAGAAGATCCAAATTTTAGAGATTGTTATTATTTTGGAGAAGTTAAGTCTGTACACGCTTCTGAACTTAAAAAGATAAACCCTTCATTAGAACAAGAAGAATTAGAACAAATTGTTAAAACAGCTTCTAGGTATGACGGATATAGAAGTACTCAAAACCTAACATCACAAAGCGGTCTTGATAAATCTAATGTTTCTCTATTGTATTTTTCTTATAAAACAGATAGTGAAATAGTTTACAAGATAAAAGACGGAAATAACGGAGGAAAAAAAGCAATAAAAAAAGACGGATCTTTCAATCCACCAAAAACTGAACAAGCAAGATTTAAAAAGGTTTCTAGAAGAATTGATGTATGGTATGAAGGTGTTATGGTTTTAGGAACAAATACAATATTAAAATGGGAGGTAATGAAGAACATGGTTAGACCTAAGTCTTCATTTCAAAAAACTATAGCTCCTTATATAATATCAGCTATTAAAATGTCTAAAGGTAAGATAGATTCTTTAGTTAAAAGAATGATTCCTTTTGCAGATCAAATTCAATTAGTTCACCTGAAATTACAACAAGTAGTTTCTAAAATGATACCAGACGGTGTATTTATAGATGCAGACGGATTAAATAGTGTTGATTTAGGTAATGGCGCTTCATATAATCCTTCAGAGGCATTATCAATGTATTTTCAGACAGGTTCTGTGATTGGTAGAAGTTTTACAGAAGACGGTGAGTTTAATAACGCTAGAGTGCCTATTCAAGAATTAACAAGCTCAGGCTCAAATGCTAAAATACAAAGTCTGATTAATATGTATAATTATCAGCTTCAAATGATTAGAGCTGTGACTGGTGTAAATGAAGCTAGAGATGGAAGTAAGCCTGATCAATACGCTTTAGTTGGTATTCAAAAGCTAGCTGCCTTAAACAGCAACACTGCAACAAAACATATAGTGCAATCTGGTTTATTTATTACTAGAAAGTTATGTCAAGCGTTATCTTATAGGTTGTCAGATATATTACAATTTTCTGAGTTTGCAGATGATTTTGCAAAAATGATAGGGAAAAATAATGTAAAAATATTAAACGACATCAGGAGTTTACATTTGCATGACTTTGGTATTTTTATAGAATTAGAGCCAGATGAAGAAGAAAAAGCTTTATTAGAACAAAACATACAACAATCTATCCAAGCACAAAAAATAGATTTAGATGATGCTATTGATATTAGACAGGTTAATAACTTGACGTTGGCAAACACTCTTCTTAAGATCAAAAAACAAAGAAAAGAGCAAGAGGATATGAAAAAGCAACAAGCTAATATCCAAATGCAAACTCAATCTAATGTTCAGTCTACACAAGCTGCTTCTCAATCAAGAATGCAAGAGTCTCAAATGAAACTTCAAGGAGAATCTCAGCTTGAACAACTAAAAAGCAAACTTGAGTTACAAAAAATACAACAAGAAGCAGAAATACAAAAACAAATGCTTCAGTTAAAATATGAGTTTGAATTTCAGTTAAAACAAATGGAATCTGAAAACTTTCAAAATAAAGAAAATTTTAAAGAAGACAGAAAAGACAAGAGAACTGAAAAACAAGCTACACAACAAAGTAAAATGATTTCTCAAAGAAAAGAAAACTTACCTCCTACTAACTTCGAGGAAGAAGAAGAAGAAGTGCCAAATCCAATGGAAAACATGTTGCAAAACATGAATCAAAAAAACATGCTATAAAATATAGTATTTTTGTATAAAATTTAATTTAATTTATTATGAGTGAAGAAATCAAAGCAAAAGTCATTGAAGATAATTCAAATGACGTAGATTTTAAGATAAATCTATCTTCTGCAAAAAAGAAAGAACCTGTAGAAGAAGTGAAAGAGGAAGTTGTTGAACAAGAACAAAAAGAAGTTCAAGAAACTGAAACAGAAACTAAAGAAGAGGTAAAAGAAGAAATAATTCAGGAGTCTGAACCTGAAGAAAAAAAGACAGAAGAAAAAACATCAAAAGAAGATGTAATCAATCAGTATTTATCTGATAAATATAAAATTGATTTAAATTCTTTAGATAACGTTCTTAAAAATACTGAAAAAAAGCAAGAGCTTCCAAAAGAAGTAGAAAAGTATCTTGAATATAAAAAAGAAACTAAAAGAGGTTTAAACGACTATGTTAAATTGCAAGAAGACATAGAAGATGTAAACGAGGATAATTTACTTAGAAATTTTTATAAGGAAAATAATCCAGGTCTTGATGATTCTGATGTTGATTTTTTAATTAACGAAAAATTTGCATACACAGAAGATACGGATAATGAGTATGATATAAAAAAGAAAACTCTTGCTAAAAAACAAGAATTATTTAAAGCAAAAGAGTATTTTAATAATTTAAAGGAGAAATACAAAACTCCACTTGAGTCAAGTGATGAGAATGTGCCAGAAAATTATCAAGAAGCTTTTAAGTTTTATTCTAATTATAAAGAAGAGTCAGCAAAGCAACAAGAAGCGACGCAAACTCAACGTGAGGTTTTTGAAAAAAAGACAAAAAAGTTTTTTAATGATGAATTCAAAGGTTTTGAATTTAATTTAGGAGATAATAAACTTACTTTCAAACCTAAAGATGTTAATGATATTGTAAATAAAAACAGCGATTTAACAAACTTTATAAATAAACACGTTGATGAAAATGGGTTGCTAAAAGATGCTGGTAAGTATCATTCAGCTCTTTCTATGGCTATGGATCCTGACAAGTATGCTAAGTTCTTTTATGAACAAGGCAAGTCAGACGCTGTTAATGAAGTCGTAAAAGATGGAAAAAACATAGAAATGTCTGTAAGAAAAAACGTTGATTCTTCAAAAAGTGGAGCTAAATTTAAAGTATTGCAAGATACTCAAAACTTTAGTTCTGGATTAAAAATTAAAAAACGTTAAACATTAAAAAAAATTATTTAAAATGGCACAATCGATTAATTTTGCTAACGGCACAATAGGCGGTAGCACATCATTGACACCAGCACCAGGCAAGGCGTTAGGAAACTCTAACTACCTTAGCAATGCTGATTACACTTTCGCACAACAATATCTTCCAGATTTATATGAAAAAGAATTTGAAAGATATGGAAACAGATCTATCGCTTCTTTCTTAAGAATGGTAGGCGCTGAGATTCCTTCTAGCTCTGATTTAATTAAATGGAGTGAGCAAGGAAGATTACATATCCAAGCTTCAGGTACTATTACAGACTTAGATACTATTGCTGTAACAGGACACAGTTTTAGAGTAAATCAAACTATTATTGTTTCTAAATCAGGATCTCAAGCTAAAGCTTTAATTACAGCAGTAGCAACTGACTCTATTGACGTAGCTACTTTTGCAACTAAAGATTTACTACACGTTGCAGGTACTGACGGAAACGGACCTTTTGATGCAGCAGATGCTGTAACAATTTTCGTTTATGGTTCTGAATTTAAAAAAGGAACAAACGGAATGGATGGATCTCTTGAAGCTGATTTTGAAGCTAAAGAAAACAATCCAATCATCATTAAAGATAAGTACGAAGTAAGCGGATCTGAAATGGCACACGTTGGATGGGTAGAAGTTACTACTGAAAATGGAGCTAACGGATACTTATGGTATTTAAAATCTGAGCATGAAACTAGATTA